>Ga0209345_10000035_pt1 | contig 240038 bp, 225 predicted proteins | sample Cruoilmetagenom7_FD_187294 | JGI IMG/M metagenome (GOLD analysis project Ga0209345, IMG submission 187294) | Oil polluted marine microbial communities from Coal Oil Point, Santa Barbara, California, USA - Sample 7 (SPAdes) (version 2) | ecosystem: Environmental > Aquatic > Marine > Oil seeps ... | reverse complement strand
GTGCTGCTTCGAGTCTGAATTCAGGGCTGAAATTTCGGTTTGGTCTTCTGGTCATATTGTCACCTAATTATCTCTTGGTGCATGATAGCACCTCTAATTAGATGGCCAAATTAACTATGCCACTACAAATAGCCAGGAGCCTGTCCTGTGGGGTAAAGCGTGCCATAGTAATCCCTTATCCAGCACATCAGTAATGTTGAGTTGTTTACAAAACGCGTCAGTGATAATACGTAGGGCAACGCGTCAAGGCTGCATTACGCATCGTGTTATCCTCCAAATGCGGAGTTTATCGATCGCCATCTGTTGATAATCGCCGCAACTGAAGCTAGATAGAGGTTGGCGAGGTAGGGAGTAGGGGCTGTAGTGTTGTTCATATGGGGAGGTGGCATGACGTTGTCCTTGTCGTAACTAGCGTGTTAATTGCAGAAATGGTCCTCACTTCTTTAAGCCGACTCTAAGTTTTTTAGTTTGTGGAGTCAAGACTGACTGTGATGATCACGCTGCTGATTGGGTTTAGTGCTTTCAGCGTAGTATTCCAGTAATACCCTGAAGTCCTCAAACTATGAGAGGCTTGATACTGGGTTATAACAATTAAAGGAGACCCCAGATGAGCAAGAAAATACTGATGATTACTGGCGACTTCACCGAAGATTATGAAACCATGGTGCCTTTCCAGACGCTGCAGGCGTTCGGTCATCAGGTTGATGCGGTTTGCCCTGACAAGCAAGCCGGTGACAGTATCGCTACGGCGATCCACGATTTTGAAGGCGATCAGACCTATAGCGAAAAACCAGGGCATCGTTTTACTCTGAATGCCAGCTTCAGCGAGATTCAGGTTGGCGATTATGATGCCCTGGTTATTCCAGGCGGTCGAGCACCAGAATATCTGCGGCTGAATCCAGAAGTCATAAGCATGGTTCAGCACTTTTTTGAAGCGGATAAACCGGTCGCGGCTATCTGCCATGGTGCACAATTGCTGGCAGCTGCTAAAGTGTTAAAAGGCAGACGTTGTTCTGCTTATCCAGCCTGTAGCCCGGAAGTGGAAGCCAGCGGTGGTGAATATGCCGATATTCCGGTTGACTCAGCCGTAACCGATGGCAAGCTGGTAACAGCACCGGCTTGGCCTGCTCATCCGGACTGGCTGGCGCAGTTCCAGAAACTGTTGCAATAGCTCCGTTAATAGTAATGCTCAGAGGAGAGGGGTATGTGCCGATTATTCATCAAGGGCGATCCTGGCTTATGGAAAAGCTGCACGCATTCATTGCGTATAGATGGCATGGTCACCAGTGTGCGGATGGAAAACTATTTCTGGAAGCTATTGGAAGAGATCGCTCAGCGTGACGGTATGCAAACCCCTCAACTGATTACCCGGCTCTATCATGAATCGATTGATGCCGGGCATGATCTGGGTAATTTCACCTCGTTTCTGCGCGTCTGTGTGTTGCGTTATCTGGCCTTGCAGATCCAAGGTGATATTCCGGTCAACACAGACATCCCAATTGGATCACTCGATGCTGAGCAGATACTGCTGCAGGAACAGCAGCCCAGACGTCATTGATGTCTCGATTTTGGAGTCCTAACTAAATTCTAAGTAGGTTAACTCTACCACCTTATCATCGAGATCATTGGTTAATATTTCAATGCTGGTATCACCTTTTACATATTTGCCATATTCAAGTTGAAAGCCTATGTCTTTCAAGTGAGTTAAGATCACATCGATTGCAAGAGTACAATTCATGGTTGTTATGCTGATTGAATTGGGACCACTTACTAATCTTGAAATAAAGCGAGGTTTGTCTTCGCAAAATTTGGTCATAGTAGACATCTCTGATGGAGTCAGCAGGAAGTAGTCCAGGCTCTTATAGCTATATTCGTGATGCTCAGAAAAACCAATGCGTGCTACATAAAAAACAGAGCCAATAATGATGGCAACTGCTACAAATACTAATATCAGTGCGCGCATTTTATTGCACCTTTGTTATCATGTTTTTGATGTTTAAATAGAAAGTTAGTTTTAGTTAATTAGAGTGTTTTTTGATTGGTGCTGCTAGGTAATTATCTGAATTAAGGGTTATAATTAATACTCATATAAAGTAACCTCCGTAACCTTGTCGTTAGTATCATCGTATAAGAATTCAATTTTGGTATTGTTCTTTACGTATCTGCCGTGTTTGTTAATTTCAAATCCTAGTTCTTTTATGTGATTTAAAATAATTTCTCTATCGAGAGTGCAGTTCATCGCTGTGTATGAAGCCTTGTTTCCATCACCTATACTGTAGATAAACGATGGTTTGTCTATACACAAATTTGTCATTTTTGATATCTCTGAAGGTGTTAATAGATAATAATTAAAGCTTTTGTATGTATATGGATAATGCTCTGAAAAAATAACACTAGCTAAATAAAAAAAGCATCCGATAAAGACTGTAAATGATGATAATGCTAAAATTAACATACGCATATTATTGTGCCTCTTTGAAGAGAGTTCCCGGTGTTGCTGGTATAATTGTGTTTAGTTCAGGAGGTAAGGTTCCACACATTGGACCTCCTTGGGCGGGTGGGATTGGGTATAAAAAAGGTAAGTGAGTATGATTTTTATTGGTGCCTAGAGCACCATATCTATCCCAAATTTGAAGGGCAATGTCTTTACTTACGGGTTGGCAAATCTTCAAATAATCTATATGTGGGTTGAGTGTGCGATAAAAAGAAATTAAGTTAGATACTAAATCCTCAGCACTATACCCACTGTCTGTTTTCAACCGAAAGGGCCATCTAGTCTGCATGGACTCAAAAGCGTGAGATGTATCTAAGAAAATTGCTAGTGCGACTGATTTTGCATCAATTGGGGTGAGATTTTTTTTTATATCGTACTTTTTTCTAATGCCAGCACCAACTGTGATGTTGAATTTTGTTGTCCTCATTTCCTGATGATACCTAATCCTGAAAAATCCCTGTTCTGTTCGTTCCTCGGTCTGTTCGTGAAGTATTTTAGTCCACAATTCCCTAGGCCCTTCTGGATCGGCATGTCCCAGATCTATCCATCCGCATCTCTTTGTATAGATTAATCCTCTGTTTCGACCAAAAGCCTGGGAACCGTCGATAATATCTGTCCTTTGTGACATACAATTCGTCCCTTTTAAAAGCGCATGAGTTTTAGAGTCTTTCGTCATGGCTTATGTCATTACTATTGTAAATATAAAGTCTAGGCAAAAAAGGAGGGTAGCATTGAGCTGTGTTGGCTACATATCCTTATGTTGATCTAAACTCCCTGAACCAACATATTACCCCCTAGTCGATTTTAATCAAGTAAATATTTAGTATCCTTATCATGCAGCCTAAGACTTTCCTTTGCATCGCTGTTGACAGTGCCTAAGCAAGTTTTAAGTGGTTCAGAAGCCTATAGCAGAGTGCATATCCAAATATTTCAAGTTGCGTTAGCATAGGGCCAGTCAGCCACGCCTGATGGTTCACAGCAACGGAGAATAATAACTATGCCGACTGCGATTCATTCCGCACCTATCGATCAACGCATTGAGTGGCTGATGGAGCTTAGTCGTACCCACTCAGCGCTTTTCTGCGACCCTGAAAATTCACTCGCGCGTCAGCGTTATCTGGCCGAGCATCCCACCCGTATTATTGCCCTGAAGTGTATGGATGGGCGTATTCACTTGCCTTATGCCACTAAAACACCGCTTGGCATAGTGCATCCATTTCGTAATCTCGGTGGTATTTTTGATCTGGGCTGGCCCTATATGGGGGACCTGTTGGAAAGTCAGGTGATGGAAGCGATTCACCAGGGCCGACGGGTGTTGATTATCATCACCTACCATTTTTCCAAAGGTGATAAGTCCCGCGGTTGTGCCGGTTTTAACTGTGATAAAGATGCCGCCATGGTGCATGCAAATGAAATTCGTGAGCAGGTAGAGACGATTTTTGGCCATGGGCACAAAACGGTGTATCCCTTGGTGTGCGGTTTTGAAACTGACGAAGATGCTTTGATTCTGCACAGCAGCGAAGGGGAGTCGCTTGATCTCTCCACACTGAAACCAGATGAGCTGGACAGTTTGCCAGTGAAACTGGAAGGTTTTTTTACCGATATGCCTGCCCAAGTGCGTCATGACTTGTTGCCGCTGGTCGAGGGTAATCTGCGCCATATCGATGAAATGCGTCAATTACAGCGTGATCTGGATATCGAACACAGTGAGTGGGTGATCTGCGTCGGGCGTGGCTTTGATTTTCTGCATGTTCCCAATGTAGCGTTGATCATCGGTCCCTACAGCCCAGATCTGTCCGATCCCATCATCAAAGCGGCCGGTATTATCCGCGCCAATATGGCGCAAGGCCGAATACCTGATGATGGTTTCCTGCTGCTATCTTCTGCACCCTATGACGAAGTCGGCCCAGACCAGGCGCGCGCTGAACTAAAAGCCCGTTTCATGGCCGAGTTCGCCGCCAATGTGATTGGTGAAACACAACCGGCACTGGCTGAGAAAATGCTGATCCGCACGGCCACGCTGCACTGGTCGACACGACGGTTGGAGTTGTTATAAGGGGACCTACGCCAGTTTATCAGGTCCAAAAATAACGAATAAGATGAAAATACACGGGCGCCGCAAAGCATACTGAGTCGATGCGATCGAGCATGCCACCGTGTCCCTGGATCATGGCTCCCCAGTCTTTAATGCCGCGATCACGCTTAATGGCCGACATCACTAAGCCGCCAGCAAAGCCAAGCGCATTGACGATAAAGGCTATCACAACGGCTTCGCCAAAGCTGAAAGGTGTTATCCAATGCAACGCACCACCGACCAGCGTCGCTAAGAAGACGCCACCGATTAGGCCTTCGAGTGTTTTAGAGGGTGATAAGGTGGGGGCTACTTTGCGCTTGCCCATCAGTTTTCCGCAAACATATTGAAATACATCAGAAAGTTGAACTACTAAAATTAACCAGGCAATTAAAAGCAGGTTGCGCCCTTCGTAGCCGATGATCTCTAGTGTTAGCAACGCTGGTACGGAGGAAATGCAATAGACGGCAACCATCAGTCCCCATTGCACTTTGGCGGTTCTTTCCAAAAAGTGTTGTGTGTCGCCACTGATTGAAGCCAGGATGGGCAGTAGTAAGAACACATACACGGGGATGAAAATTGAAAACAGTCCATACCAATCGATAGCAATAAGCAAGTATTGAATCGGCAATGCAACATAAAAAGCCACGAGTAGAGCCCAGTAGTCCCCTCGTCGTGTTGGTAATAGGGTTAAAAACTCACGCAGTGCATAAAATGAAATGCCTAAAAAGAGTAGAATAACCGCATACTTACCTGCCGCAAAGGCGACACCCAGGACAAGTACCATCACCCACCAGGCATTAATCCGCTGATTGAGGTTATCAACAACCGCAGTCTTGCCTTGTTTCCAGGCAAGCAGTTGACCGATGAGTGATGCGAGTAACAAAAAAGCACCTAACCCTAAAAACAGCAACAGCGTTGTGGTATTCATACGGGGGTGTCCTGTTTCAGAGCGAGCAGCTCGCTAGACGCTAAATGCAATGTATCGTTTTTGCTGACCTGGCTCGATGCGCAATACTGAGGGCCAAAGTTTAGGGTGCAAAGTAAGGGCAAGGGTAGCGGGTAGCCCTTGGGCATGGCGCGGTTTAAATTGCTGATCCAGACAGGTTGTAGTTTAAGAGAAGGGTGATGTTTAATTAAATGGTACAAGCCTGATTTAAATGGCAATAAAAGCTCGTCACTCAGGTTGCGCGTTCCTTCCGGGAAAAAAATGAGTGAGTCACCTTGATCCAATGCCTTAAGCAAAGGCTCAAGAGGGTTGTTGGTTGGTTGGCAACCTTCTCGACTGACTAATACGCCATTAAAAACCTGATGAATTATAAAGCGTCTAAGAGGGGTTTTATCCCAATAGTCTGCACCCGCTACCGGGCGTGTTTTTTTGCGAACATCGGCAGGTAGACTGGCCCAGAGTAAAACAAAATCACCATGGCTGGTGTGATTAGCAAAATAGAGGGCTGGTGAAGCGTCCTGTTCAAACTCAAGGTTGCCAACGGCTCTGGCACCAGTGATGAATTTTGCTAAGCCGATTAAAATAAAGCGCAGCAGATGAGCAAACATAGGTGAATTATCCTTTTATAGTGATGTGTTCGCGTCATCAATACCTTTACGGATACGGTTGATGAGTGTGACGAATAACAAACACAGGGTGATCAGCATGACCAGGTTAAGTATGTTGGCTGATAGAAGACCCAAGGCATAAGCCAAACCTAAACAGCCAAACACAAAGGCACGATCACTTTTGCCCATGGGGCCATCATAGCGACGTGTAGCGCCGATCATTGGGCCGAGCACGCCTGCATATTCGCTAAGCACTGACATAAATATAATAGCCAGCAGTAGCTCAAAGTGAACACCTGGTAGCATCGCAAAGGGAAGATAAAGGGCGGCATCAGAAACTACATCGGCCAATTCGTTCAAGTAAGCGCCCAGATAACTTGCCTGTCCAAATTCGCGGGCTAACATGCCATCAACCGCATTCAATCCCATCCGTAATACCATCCAAATAGGCAGCAGCAGGAAAATCAAGGGATGATGGGTGTTAAAGAAGAGCAAGGCCCCTAAACAGATAGAACCGAGTGCAGCAAACAGGGTGACTTGATTCGCGGTGATGCCCCATTTATACAGTAACGTAACACTGGGTCTGAGTAGGGCTTGAAAGCGGGTTTTTAGCTGGTAAATAGACAGGCTCATGCTGCATCCTTGTTCAAAATCCTTGCATAAATCCTACCACGCTTCAGCTCGGGTTGAATAGAAAAAGCCAGTCAATTCTTGGCTTTTAGTAAACAACGAATATTGAAAATATCATCACTATTTCTAATCCGTACGGCCATGCGGCACTGCCGACGCGACGGTTAGATATAATCGGGTGAAGCTTCGGCACAGCACCTGGCTGTGTTCGAAGTAGTTGGCTCAATTATTTATCTTGAAGTAGTATGTTGACGTTAATAACCGCATATATGTGAAACATATAGTTACCCATGCAGAGGACGATAAAATTTGTAAACGATATGCCAAAGGAGAACTTTTATGACTGCTGTGGCGTTTAAAGAGGCCTGTTACAGCTTCGCCGAAGCAGCGGCTCCTTATGCCTCCATTAAGGATGATGCACACTATGAGGAGGCTCTGGCGTTGATTGAAAACCTGTTGGAGGAAGCTGATGACTCCCTCAGTGACCCGCTCAATGTCATCATCGAGCTGCTCAGCCACGCCATCGAAAACTATGAAAACAGTGATGAAGAGCTGGCCACCTTTGAGCAACACGCTTTGGAAAAACCTGCCGACCTGGCCATGCTGCGCTTGCTCATGGCACAACACCAGCTCGGCACCGCGGACCTCCCTGAGATCGGTTCGAAGTCCATGGTATCCCGAGTACTGTCTGGTGAACGCAGCCTGAGCAAAAAACATATTGCCGCACTGTCTCAGCGTTTTCACATAGATCCGGGGCTTTTCTTTTAAGACCATCGTTGCCTAGATCCAATCTTGCAACACCATTTTCATAAACCACTATTATCGTGTGCCTTTACGCAACTTTACCTTTGCGCAACCCTGCTTTGCAGTTTCCAAGCGCATACTTAAGCCATCTGAAAGCGTCTAAACACCCAAAGGTGTTGATTTTCACTATACCTGTTTCTGGATGGAATCTCTGATGAAACACATTAAAACCTTGTTCGTCGCCTTTCTGGCGGTTCTTACTCTGGCCTGGCTGATGGCTGATACTTTGTGGCCTGAACCACTGTCCTATTTCTCTTTCCGCGCCGGGTTTGTCCAGTATAGCGGTGTGATTGCCATGGCGGTGATTAGCCTTGCCATGATCCTGGCTCTGCGTCCTAAATGGCTGGAGCCCCACTTGCGAGGACTGGATAAAATGTACCGTTTGCACAAATGGCTGGGGATAACGGCTTTGGTTATGGCGGCTCTACACTGGTGGTGGGCCAAGGGTACCAAGTGGATGGTTGGTTGGGGTTGGTTGGATAGACCAGCGCGAGGATCTGGAGGTATGCAGGAGACTCTGGGTACCTTGGAAGCCGCTCTGCGCAGCCAGAGGGGGCTGGCAGAAAGTGTGGGTGAGTGGGCTTTCTATGCCATAGTGGTGTTGATCGTTCTGGCATTGGTTAAACGCTTTCCATACCGATTATTTGCCAAAACCCACAAGCTTATTGCGCCGTTGTACCTGTTGATGGTTTTCCACACAGTGGTGCTGATGAAATTCGATTATTGGACACAACCTGTAGGATGGCTTATGGGATTGCTGCTGGTCGGAGGATGTATCTCGGCCTGTTATTCTATTGCTGGTCGCATCGGCTCAGTGCGTCGGACTAGTGGCAGGGTTGAGTCACTGACTCACTATCCCAGCCTGAAGGTTCTGGAAACTACCCTGGTTATGGATAACCTCTGGCCAGGGCACACCGCTGGTCAGTTTGCCTTCGTTACTTCCGACTCTAAGGAAGGTGCCCATCCGTTCACCATCGCGTCGTCCTGGAACTCGAATGATCGGCGTATTGTCTTTATCACCAAGGCCCTCGGTGACTATACCAGCCGCTTACCAGAGGAGTTGCAGGAGGGCAAAACCATCCAGGTTGAAGGCCCTTATGGTTGCTTTGATTTTCGCGATAATCGACCACGGCAGGTGTGGGTTAGTGGCGGTATAGGCATCACCCCGTTTATTGCCCGAATGAAACAGCTCTCGGCGGAACCGGGTGAAAAACCTATCGACCTGTTCCATGCCACCGCCGATATGGATCAGGCCGCTCTGGATAAGCTGACCTCCGATGTGGCCGCCGCCGGTATACGACTGCATTTGTTGATCAGCCCAAGAGATGGTCGGCTGGATGCAGAAAAAATCCGCTCAAGTGTACCGCAATGGCAGCAGGCCAGTTTCTGGTTCTGTGGTCCGGTCGCTTTCGGTAAACAGTTACGTCAGGATTTGGTCGCTGAGGGCTATCCTGCCGGTCAGTTTCACCAGGAGTTGTTTCAGATGCGCTAGGGCTATGCGACCCTATCGGGTGGTTATAGCCGAAGACATTAATCAACATTGAAGGCATGTTCATCATCTCAGCCATAGAAAAATTGTGCGTTTTCTGGCATGATGCGCAGCCTTCAAGGCCTTGTCGCTAAGCAAGGTTAATATTTCCCTGCTTAAAGATAAGGTACTGCCATGAGTGATCTGCCTAATTGCCCAGCCTGCGAGTCAACTTATACCTATGAAGATGGGTTGATGTATGTCTGTCCTGAATGTGCGCATGAGTGGTCAAAAGATGCGGCGGCTGATGCTGACGATGAAGGCCTATCTATCCGCGATGCCAATGGCAATCCGCTGCAAGATGGCGATACCGTCACTGTAATCAAGGACCTCAAGGTCAAGGGTTCTTCACTGGTGGTGAAGGTGGGGACACGGGTTAAAAATATCCGTTTAGTCGGGGGAGATCATGATATCGATTGCAAGATCGATGGCATTGGCCCGATGAAACTCAAGTCTGAATTCGTCAAGAAAGCCTGACCGGAACCCTGATTTCCCAGATAGCCATGAAATATATTATTCGATTTTTCCCGGAAATCACGGTTAAAAGCCGTGCGGTTCGTCAGCAGCAGATCAAGCAGCTGAAGAAAAATATTCGCCAGATTGTCAAAGAGATCTGGGAGCCTGCGCGGGTCGGTGGCTGCTGGGATCTGCTGGAAGTCGAAGTCGGTGACGATGCGCCGGAAGTGATTACGACACAGATCAGCGATGCGCTGACTTGCATCCCCGGCATACATCATTTCATGGAGGCACAGGAATACGATCTGCCGGATTTTGATCGTATCTGTGAGCTGACCCTCGAGGCGGTGGGCGATTCACTGCGTGGCAAGACCTTTGCGGTGCGGGTGCAGCGCGCGGGCGTGCATGATTTCCGTTCGATCGATCTGGAACGCTATGTCGGTGGCTACCTCTTTCAGCATACAGATAACGCCGGTGTGCGCCTGAAAGATCCGGATCAACTGGTGGTACTGCAGGTGCATCATCAGCGCCTGTTTATTATCAATCGTCGCCGTGAGGGCATGGGTGGTTATCCGCTGGGTACCCAGGAAAATGTCGCCACGCTGATTTCCGGTGGTTATGACTCCTGCGTGGCCACCTGGCAGATGCTGCAGCGTGGAATCTATACCCATTTTATCTTTTTCCGTCTCGGTGGTCCGGCACATGAAGAGGGGGTTAAGCAGGTAGCTTACTACCTGTGGCAGCGTTATGGACGCTCGCACCGGGTTAAATTTGTCACCGTACCCTTTGAAGCGGTGGTCGAGGATATTCTGACCGAAGTAGACAATGCGCTGATGGGCGTGGTGTTGAAACGTTGCATGATTCGTTGTGCTGACCGGATTGCTTACCGCTTGAAAACCACGGCGCTGATCACCGGTGAGGCGATCTCTCAGGTCTCCAGCCAGACGCTGACCAATCTGCAGGTCATTGATCGGGCAACGGAGCGTCTGATTCTACGGCCACTGATTACCACCAACAAACAGGCAATAGTCGATCAGGCGAAAATGATCGGCGCGGCAGTGTATGCCGAAGCCATTCCAGAATACTGTGCGGTGATCAGCAAGCGTCCAACCACGCGAGCCAAGCTGCATGAGGTTGAAGCGGCTGAGGCCAGGTTAAGCCAGGCGGTGATGGCGGATGCGCTGGCGATGGCCAGCTACCAACCAATTACTGAAATACCAGCTGATCTGGCTGCCAGAGCAGTCGCAGCGGATCTGCTGCCAGCCTCAGCATCGTTCACTGAGCAGGTGGTGGTGCTGGATGTACGCGCCCCTGACGAGGTGGATAATGCGCCCTTGCGTCTATCTCAGGTAGATGTGGTGCCTATGCCTTTTTACCGATTGCACAGTGGTTTTGCTGCACTGGATCAGAGCCGCGAATACTGGCTTTATTGCGACAAAGGGGTCATGAGTCAGTTGCAGGCGCAGAACCTGCGCGATGCCGGGTTTGATAATGTGCGTGTTTGCCCGGCTGAACTGGCTCAATAACCGTAACGCAGTTTGAGCTCTTCGGGATGCGGGTTCAGGTAAACCTGCTGATCGACGAAGGGCTCTTCAAACTCATTCAGATAGTGCCGAATCAGCGTCACAGGTACCAGCAAGGGCAACAGACCTTCGCGGTACTTGTCGATGCTGCCCTTCAATTCCTGTTTCTGCCTGGCAGTCAGCCGGTCGGAGAAAAACCCCTGAATATGCTGCAGCACATTGGTATGGCTGCGGCGATTGGCATGGTGCATCAGTGTCTGCATGAACAGAGTGAAATAGTTCTGTGCATCTTTATCCAGATCATCGGTGAAGTTGGCAACCAGACGGCCTAATTGACGATACTGTTCCTGATGGTGGGCCATTAACAGATACTTGTAACGGGTATGAAAGGCGACCATGGCCTTGCGGCTGAGTCCTTCGGCCAAGAGCTTGTGCCAGTCATGATAGGCAAACACCCGGGTGATAAAATTCTCGCGCAACACCAGATCATGCAGGCGACCATCTTCTTCGACCGGCAATAACGGGTAGGTTTCCATCAACCTGCGGGCGAAGACACCGACACCGGCTTTTTCGCTGTAGCCGGTTTTGCCGTCATAGAGTCTGACTCGCTCCATACCACAGGTCGGAGATTTGGCACAGACGATGTAACCGCTGAGGAAGTTCAGCTCAGCCGATTTTTCAGTTGAATAGTCAATCAGTTGTTCAGTGACATCAAAGCTGTCATCACTGGCTTTAACGCGGACTTCACCTTCATGATTCACCAGGCGAATGGTTTTACGCGGTGTACCCATGCCAATCGCCATTTCCGGGCAGACGGGTACATAGTGAAAGACCCGTGACAGTTCATCCATACAGTAGCGTGATTGCTTATGCCCGCCATCAAAGCGTACCTGTTCGCCCAGCAGGCAGGCGCTGATACCTATTTGAATCTGATCGGGTTTGAACTCTGACATCTATACCATCCACTGAAGGCCAAGGAGGATTTCAGTTTACAATACTTGTGTCCTTTAGGCGAAGTGAGTCGCTAGAGTTGTTTTAATGTGCGGCATAGTGATTCCTGTTCCAGATCGGAATAGCGCTGAAATGGATCGAGTACAGCAGCGCCCAGAGCGTCTTCAAAGGCCTCCTGATTGGCCTGTCCCGCCTGAAGTGCTTTATCCTCGTCACCCAGGTTGGACTGGAAGATACCGGCGGCGCTGACAGGTAAAAAATCTTCATAAATGATAGGTTCAGCCAGCACCAGCCCATCATCGATGAGCTGCTCCAGAATCGGCAGGCTGCTCAGGGGAGCGGCTTCACGACCTTTATCAGACAGGCGGTAGCGAAAATAAGCGAGCTTTTGTGTGCGCAGGCTGTCTTCCTGATCCGGGAAGGGCTCAAAGGCCTGTTCTAACTGCTGCTGGTAGCTGGCATTATCCTGATCCATACCTGCCGTTTGTGTGAGTGCATTATTCAGTAACTGATCATAAAGCGCACGCCCCCGGAGAGTCAGCGCCATGCCGCGTTGTTCTATTTCACCAAAGCGTGCCGTGTGTTGCCCAGTCGTGCCGTCAGTAAAGCGCACAGGCTCCTGCAGGGCTTTAAAACTGGTCTGGCGCAATAATACCGGGCAGCGTTGATGCGGTGGCCCTTCGATCACCGCCTTGGGAGTAATGTCGTACTCGGGCATACGCTGCTGTACAGCATCTATATCCAGGGTGCGCGGGGTGAGGTGATTGATATGTGGTCCACGAAAGCACACCACATCCGCAATCAAACGGTGCTGCTGCAGCAGTGCCTGATAGGTGGCAGCATCAACAGTGGCGGTGTCATGCCAACGGAAGGTTTTCAGCGCTTCAGTTACCAGGGCCTGACCTTGATCGGCGTTGAGTCCTCCCTGTTGCTCGGCCAGTTCAATCAGTTGTTTTAGCGCCGGGGTGAAAATATCACGTTGTTGCAGTATGTGGCTGGCCTGTTGACGCAAGGCTGGGTCCTGGATCAGCTCCAGGCGCAGCAGGGAAGTGAAGATGCGGAACGGATTTTTCTGCAGTGCGTCCTCATCGACCGGGCGAAAGGCAGTGGAGTGGACCGGTACGCCCGCGCTGGAAAGATCATAATAGCCGACCGGGTACATACCCATCACAGCAAACAGGCGGCGTAGCATGGCGAGTTCGTCAGCCCGACCGACGCGGATGGCGCCATGACGTTCCAGACTCAGACGTTCCAGTTCACCACGCTGCTCCAGCGCCTGTTTCAGTGCCGGGTTATCGGCCAGTACCCCTTGATTGACCTCATCAACCAGATCCAGCAGGGTTTGATACTGGGGTACTTCATTGCGGTACATGTCTGACATGGCAGATGAAAACAGGGTACGTAATTGGTCAGGTGTCAGGTAGGTTGTATCCACTGGAAAACTCCTGGTTGAGTCATTTGTTGTTATCAGAACAGATAAATCCGGCTTGCTTCAAGTGAAACTTTTCTCTGAGGTCATTCCAAAATTTCGTTCACACAGGGCGGTGTTGACTTCATATCCTGCTCCAGCCGGGTGGCAATCCAGTTAGTAAAACGGCTGATTTTACTTAGCTCAGCCTTATGTTCCGGGTAGGCCATATAATAGGCGTCGCGACTTTTCAGGGCATAATGCCAGGGAATCACCAGCTTGCCTTCCAGCAGTTCTTCGGCGGCCAGAAAACGTGGCGCCAGTGCTACGCCGCAACCCGCTTGCGCCGCACGGATGGACATGTAAAAGCTGTCAAAGCGGGGGCCGTGATAACTTTGTTCGGTATAGAATCCCTGCGCTTCAAACCAGTCATGCCAGGCTTCCGGGCGCTGCGCATTCTGCATCAGCACCAGGTGGGTGAGTTGCATGGGACTATGCAGGCCTTCTGCGGCCAGTATGTCAGGAGAGCAGACGGGCACCACTTCCTCATCCAGCAAGTGCACACATTCAGCACCCGGCCAGGCACCATGGCCGAAGAAAAACGCAATATCGATGCGCTCCTTTTCCAGGTCAAAAGGCTCAGCGCGGTTGGTGATATTCAGGGAGATATCCGGGTGACTGAGGCGAAAGCCTTTCAGACGGGGGATCAGCCAACGCGATCCGAAGGTCGGCAGTGTGGCAACATTCAATACTTCACTGTCTGCTCCATAAGAGCGCATATAGCGTGTCGACATCTCCACCTGTGACAGAATTTTTCTCACCTCAGTCAGATACACCGAACCTTCGGGGGTGAGTTGCAGGCGTTTGCGCACGCGCCGGAACAGATGGTGGGCCAGCAGCGTTTCCAGTTGCGACACCTGTTTGCTCACCGCACTCTGTGTCAGGCTGAGCTCATCGGCGGCGCGGGTGAAGCTCATATGCCGTGCGGCGGCTTCGAAACATTGCATGGCGCTAAGTGATGGAAGGTGGCGTTTATTTATCATCTTGGCTACTTTGCATGAAAAAAAAGAATGATATTGGTCAAAAACGTCGCTTGTGTAAAGCCCTGGCACCTGAGCATACTCGGGTTAAATCAATTCCGGGAACTAACAGGAGTGACCATGATTAAAGCAATTATGCAGCGTTTGGGTGTCAGTGAAGCCAGCTGGCAGGGTGGCGATCTCAGCGTGATGACACCGGTAGATGGCCGTGTCATCGGTCAGGTGAAAATCGATACACCCGCTGAGGTGGACGCAAAAATCACAGCAGCGCAGTCGGCCTTCGAGCAGTGGCGCCGTGTGCCGGGCCCCCGTCGTGGTGAACTGGTACGCCTGTTTGGTGAAGCCTTGCGTCGCCATAAAGACGATCTTGGCGCACTGGTTTCCTGGGAATGCGGCAAAATTCTGCAGGAAGGCCTGGGGGAAGTGCAGGAGATGATCGATATCTGCGATCTGGCTGTAGGTCAGTCTCGCCAGTTATTCGGTTTGACCATTGCTTCTGAACGGCCTGGACATCATATGCGTGAGACCTGGCATCCACTGGGGACGATCGGCCTGATCACGGCGTTCAACTTTCCGGTGGCTCCCTGGGCCTGGAATGCGGCGCTGGCGCTGGTATGTGGTAACAGTCTGGTGTGGAAGCCTTCAGAGAAAACCCCTCTGACCGCACTGGCATGTCAGGCCTTGCTGGAACAGGCGATGCAGGACTTCGGTGAAGACGCTCCGGTCGGGTTGAGCCAGGTAGTGATTGGTGAGCGTGAAGCCGGTGAGGTCGTGGTCAAAGATCCACGTGTTGCACTGATCAGTGCTACCGGCAGTACGCGTATGGGTCGTGAAGTGGCTCCGTTGGTGGCTTCACGTTTCGGTCGTTGTATTCTGGAACTGGGTGGCAACAACGCCATGATCGTAGCACCCAGTGCAGACCTGGATATGGCTGTCAGAGCGATACTGTTTTCAGCGGTGGGAACAGCTGGGCAGCGTTGTACCACCCTGCGTCGGCTGATCGTTCACACCTCACTGCGTGAAGAACTGCTGACGCGATTAAAAAAATCTTACAGCGGCATCGTGGTGGGTCATCCTTTGGAAGGCGCGCTGGTCGGCCCGTTGATCGATGCGGATGCCTATCAGAATATGCAAACAGCATTGCAAAAAGCCCGCGATGCCGGGGCTAAAGTCTACGGTGGTGAACGACAGTTGGAAGACCACTATCCGGATGCCTATTATGTCTCACCGGCCATCGTCGAGATGGATGCCCAGACGGATCTGGTGCGTCAGGAAACCTTTGCCCCGATTCTCTATGTGATCAGCTATTCCACCCTGGATGAAGCGATTGCACTGAACAATGATGTACCCCAGGGATTGTCTTCCTGCATTTTCACCACGGATGTACGTGAAGCAGAAACCTTCGTATCGGATGTGGGCAGTGACTGCGGTATCGCTAACGTCAATATCGGCCCCAGTGGTGCCGAAATCGGTGGAGCCTTCGGTGGCGAAAAAGAAACCGGGGGTGGCCGTGAGTCCGGTTCGGATGTCTGGAAAAGCTACATGCGCCGTCAGACCAATACGGTTAATTATTCACGTGAACTTCCGCTGGCACAGGGCATCAAGTTCGATTGAGTCTGGTCGTGAGCCAGTAACGAGGTGGCTATGCTGGAACAGTGTCTATGGCAACTGACATCGGCTGAATCGCAACCTGAAAGTCAGCGCCTGAATACTGATGTGCAGACGCAGGTGTGTATTATCGGTGGTGGCATTACCGGATTATCCACGGCGGTGCATCTGCAGGAGATGGGCATTGCCAGCTGTATCCTGGAAGCGGATGAGGTGGCCGCCGGCGGGTCTGGCCGTAATGTCGGGCTGGTGAATGCCGGTATGTGGCTACCACCCGAAGACATCTGTACGCGCCTCGGTGCTGAGCGGGGGGAGCGTGCCAATCGTTTGCTGGGTGACGCCCCTTCATTGGTATTTGAGTTAATCGAACGCTACGTCATAGATTGTGAAGCCAGACGCGAGGGCACCTTGCATCTGGCGCATAATCAGCAGGGTGTGAAAGCCTTGCAGCAACGTTTTGAACAGTTCAGCCGTCAGGGCGCACCTGTTGAGCTGTTTAAAGGGGCTGAGGTTGACGCCTTGACCGGCAGTAGCCAAATACCCGCTGCGTTACTGGATCGACGAGCAGGCTCAATTAATCCCTGTGCTTATACCCGAGGTTTGGCACGTGCGGCTGTATCCCTGGGAGCACAGCTGTTTTGTCACAGTCCGGTAACGGCTCTTACACGTGACGGGGATGGCTGGTTAGTATCAACGTCAGCGGGTCAGGTTAAAGCGGCTCAGGTGGTGCTGGCCAGCAATGCCTATACTCAGGGGGACTGGACGCATCTGTCGCAGCATTTCTTTCCGGGTTACTTTTATCAGGTAGCATCGGCTCCCTTGGACGGTGATGCCGCTGCAAGTATTTTACCTGGTGGTCAAGGCGCCTGGGATACAAGGACGGTGCTGAGTAGTGTTCGCCGGGACGAGGCCGGTCGGTTGATACTTGGCAGCCTGGGACGAGGCGAGCGTAAACCTGATGCCTTGCTGCGCTGTTGGGCCAACCGTATTCAAAAACATTATTTTCCTCAATTAGGTAGCGTGGATTGGCAGGTAAGCTGGACCGGGCGCATGGGCTTTACCCCGGATCATGTGATGCGTATCTTCGAACCCGCTCCCGGGCTGATTGCCGCCAGTGGTTACAATGGCCGTGGTAACACCACTGGCACCCTGATGGGGAAAGGGTTTGCCCACTGGCTAGCCGAAGGTAATGATGCTTGGCTACCCCTGCCATTGAGTCAACCACAACCTATCAAGCAGCGTAAGCTATGGTCTTTGGCTTACGAGACTGGATTTAGCCTCTATCATGCAGGACAATGCCTGAGAGTTCTGATCTGAGACTCATTCAATCCTTCATAGATCGGAGAACGCAATGGCAGGTGGTTGGTCACGCGATGGTGCCGTACAGGATCAAATTGATGCGAGCGTTGCCGATGCCGTGCAACAGGCCCGAAGTAAATTAGCCAAGGGTGAGAGCGCCGTCCATTGTGAAGAGTGTGACAGTGTTATTCCAGAAAAGCGCCGCCAGGCGATCCCTGGCGTTCGGCTTTGTATTGCCTGTCAATCAGCCTTGGAAAAGCAGGAAGTTAATTCAGGCGGTATCAATCGCCGTGGCAGCAAGGATAGCCAGCTCAGGTAATTAACCTCAGCTCAGGTTGTCCAGATTTCTGGGATGACTACAAATGTATTGGTGCTTTGTAGTCATCCTGTATATTTTTATTAAGCAAAGATAAACCGATAAGCCACATAGAATAACAACAACGCCATCACTCGATTCACCCATGCCATCACCTTGGGGTTCATCGCGGCTTTTTTAAGACGAGCGCCTGCCAATAAATACACACTCGGTGCACCGCATGCCATGATGGAAAGTCCCAGTGACCATAAAGCAATTTGCCCACCTTCGATCTGTGATCGTGGAAATTGCACCGTGACAATAGGCACTATCGCCACTAAAGCCTTAGGGTTACAGAGTTGTAAAATCAGGCCAGTTTTAAAGTTCACTGAAGCGTATTTAGCATGGCTGGTTTGTTGTTGAAAGCTCGACAGCAGGATTTTTACCCCAAGATAGGCAATATACATTCCACCTAAAATAGCAATAAGCGATTGATATTTTGTGGGAATAATCTCACTGCCAAGATAACCTATCAGTAGAAACAAGATCAGCATGGCAAGCCCTACACCAACACAATACAGAAAAGCACGCCAGCCCTGCCCACTGACACCAGCGAACAACGCCAACAGATTTGCAGGTCCTGGGCTGTACATAATACCAAAGGCATAGATGATTATTTCGAGCATAGGAATCCCTCAAAAGGATATTTGATAAAAATCAGCAATGGGTAAAAAGTAAGATCTAAAGCGAGTTTTGCTGTTAGGTGCGCAGCAAAGTACGCCTAAATTGATAAGGGGTGAGTCCAAACATCGGCTTGAAACGTCGATTAAAGTAACTTAAATCGCTAAAGCCGAAGGTAAAGGCGACATCGGCTAACGGCATCCCCAGCTCTAGGGCCTCTTTGGCGCGATTGATGCGGTAATTTTGCCAGTATTGATGGGGCGTCATGCCGAAATAATCCCGAAAGCAACGCAGCAAGTGATACTTCGACATATGCGCCACTTGGCTTAATTCATCCAAAGAGACTTCCTCGCCAACATGGGCGTGCAGATAATCACGTACTCGCTCAAAAACAGGGTCTTTGGCACGTCGTTTAGACTCCACTAGGCCAACAGGGCGGGGGATACCCTGCTGATAAGCAAGGTATTCAGCAAACTCAAACAGCGCAGACGAATATTCCAGCGCTGATGAAGAGTCACTTTCTACCAATGCAGCCAAGCGCAAAACATGGGCTTTTAATACTGTGTCGTTTTGCACCACCTGCTCAATCCGAAAATCTTGTACTCGGCGAACGCCGGCACTTTGCAACATAGGCAATAATTGATCAGGGTGAACGTACAGCATTTTATAATGCAGCGTATCGTCGCCACCGGAATGGCCGTCGTGGGCGTCTTCTGGATTAAACACAATGACATTACCAGAGTAACTTTTATGATGTTCGCCCAATGCGAAAAAGTCCTGGCGGCCAGATAAGGTCACACCAAAGGAAAATTCTTCATGGGCATGGGTACCGTAAGAAAAATCACTCATCGAAGCTTCAAGCAACATGATCTCATCAAGAACGGTACTTTTAGCAAATTGAAAACGATTTTCAGTCGACACCACAACCCTCTGCGAATAGCCTAAATCAATAGAGGCAGATTACCCAATTTCAGACCAAAAAGATTGGACGATATTGCGAAACTAAGGCAAGTATGGAGGACTTTTAGCACTGCGTGGCAATGCCAGCAAGTCGTGTAGTAGATTATCTGGGTGGCTGTGAGCTAACACAGGTAGCATGGTTCCTGATAGTGAGTGCTGGATGACATGCCTATTTACCCTCTGGTAGACGTTGGCTCGGCCGCTTTTACTTCCGGGAACTGATAACTCAGTACCTTGCTGGTCTTAAGACCCAACCCCACCATGGCGTCGGCAAACGTTACCGCGATACGCACACCGTCGAGCACCGGAACGGACAGATCCGCTTCCATGCGCCGAACCCATTGGCCCATGCCAGCACACCCCAGCACGAGCGCCTCCCCTCGATTCGATTCGAGTGCCTGGCGGGCGGCATTGAGCACGTGCTGATAACTGTCGGGATCCTGCTCCAGTGCCAGCACCGGCACTTTAGACGCAAAAATACCTGCACAACGAGAGGCCATTCCGTAGTGGTGCATATTACGGGTCAGGATAGGTACTGAACGCTCCAGCGTGGTCATGACGCAAAAATTCTGGCACAACAACGAGGCGGTATGCATTGCCATTTCGCCGACGCCCAGTACCGGTGCCCGGGTCAGTTCCCGGGCACCGTCAAGGCCGGTGTCGTCAAAGCAGGCGATCACGTAGGCTGAGGGTGGTGTTGCACCAGATTCTAACTGACGTACCTTGTGCGCGACCCAGTAAGCTGCCGACACGCCGTCGCTGTAACCTTCAATGCTGGCTGGGGCTTCGGCGCAGCGGTGAAAGGTCAATTCGTGATGCAAACCGCTCAGGGCGTTGCACTCACGCGCCAGTTGTTCGGTCATCGACACCGAGGCATTGGGGTTAATGATGGCAATCATGTATCAGCATCCCGCCCCGGCTTACGCCGGAATAGTCGTAATGCAATTAATGTCAGCGCGATCACGGACAGGGATATCGCCGTGGTTAAGGTGCCCAGCGCATACAGAACGGGGCTGGTGACATTGGTGGTCATTGCGAACAATTCGAGCGGCAGCGTATTAAAGCTGCCGGAGGTCATCAGCGTACGCGCAAATTCGTCATAACTGAGCGTGAATCCGAACAGGCCGATACCCATCAGGCTGGGCGCTAGCAGTGGCAGCAGAATGTAACGGAAGGTCTGCCAGTGAGAGGCACCCAGGTCTACCGAGGCCATTTCGTAGCTCGGATTAAAGCGATTGAATACCGCGAACATGATCAGTAAGCCGAATGGCAGGGTCCAGGTCAGGTGCGATCCGAAGCCGGAGCTGTACCAGGCCGGTTCGATGTCCAGTCGGTCAAACATTAGCCCGATGCCAAGACTGATCAAAATGGAGGGAATGATCAGGCTGGTCAATGTCAGATAGAAAATCACCGATTGACCGGCGAAACGCTTGCGGAAGGCCAGGCCGGCGAGGAATGAAAACACCACCGTGCAAATCATGACAGCCAGTCCGAGAATCAGGGAGCGCCGTAATGAGGTGCCGAAGTTACCCACGGCCTGGGCTTCGAACAATTGCCCGAACCAGTGCCAGGAAAGGCCGCGCATGGGAAAGGTCAGGCCGCCTCCGGGTCCTTGAAAAGAGAGCAGGGCAATGGTCAGCGTCGGGCCGTACAGAAACAGTACGAAGAGGGCGAAAAATGCCGCCAGCAGATAAAAGCTGCGTGGTCGTTTATTCATGGCTACAGCTCCTTGCGTATGTTGACCAGCCGGAACAGGATCACCAGCATGATCATAACCGTGGCGAGCAGGACGATGGCGCTCGCAGCGGCAGCGGGGTATTGCAACAGGGATATCTCGTTGTAGATCATCATGCCTACGTTGGCCTTGATGCCGCCACCCATGATCTTGACTGTAACGAAATCGCCCATCACCAGGGTGAATACGAAAATACTGCCGACGATGATGCCGGATCGGGACAGCGGTATAATAATGTCCTTGAGTATTTGAAAACCCGAGGCGCCCGCGTCCACCGCTGCTTCCACCAGGTTACGGTCGATGCGCATCATGCTGTTGAAAATAGGCACCACCATGAATAGCGTATAAAGATGCACATAGGCCAGCACGACGGAAAAATCGCTGTAGAGCAAAAAGCTTAAAGGCTGGTCAATCAGCCCGCCTGACTGCAGCGTGGAGTTAACCAGGCCATTGCGTCCGAGCAAGGGTATCCAGGAGATCATGCGGATAATGTTCGAGGTAAAAAATGGCACCGTACAAATGATGAAGCAGAGCGTTTGCGTGCCTGGGGAGCGTATATGGAAGGTGAGAAAATAGGCCACCGTAAAGCCAATCGACAGGGTGAAGAACCAGGTCAGGGCCGCATATTTGAACGTATTCAAGTAGGCTTGCAGCGTGACGGGTGAACTCAGCAGATACTGGTAATTATCGAGAATAAAATCCGGTATCAGTGAGTAGGAATTGTAGTCCCAGAAGCTGACAATGCCGATCACCACGATGGGAAACACCAGAAATGCCAGTAATACCAGTGTTAACGGCAGCGCCTGCCAATAGCTGTGCTGGTTGTGGGCTGTTATCATCGGGGCCATAAGAACTCCTTGAAGTGGCGATGCCAACATTTGCTGGCACAGCCAAGGTTAAGGTCAGGAAACGATGAATTCGTTCCATTTACGGACCATGTACTGGTTCTCGTCCATGACCGAATTCCAGCACGCCACGCTACCCATGCGCTCTTCGAAAGAGCCACCGTCACGCACCGCACCTGCTTGTTCCATTACATCGCCGTTCGGACTCACAATATCGCCCTGTGCTTCCCGGCCTTGCATCCAGAAACCCCATTCGTCTTCGCTCATATGAGCCCGTGAAGTTTCCGGTGCGGCACTGTAGTAGCCCTGGCGGTTCAGGTAGGCACCGACCCAGCCTGAAAGGTACCAGTCGATGTATTCATAGGCGGCATCAAGTTCCATACCGGACAGATGTGATGCCAGGCCCAGCCCGCCACCCCAGGCGCGGTAGCCCTCTTTCAGTGGCTGATAAACACAGGGAACACCCTGGCTGCGCACGGCAGCAACGGCTGGAGACCACATGCTCTGGATCAACACCTCACCTGAGGCCATCAGATTCACGGATTCATCGAAGGTTTTCCAGAAGGCGCGGAACTGACCGTCACGTTTGGCTGCCTTCATGATTTCGATGGTCTGGTCGATCTCCTCGCGGGTCATATTGCCCTTGTCGGCATAGGTGATCTCGCCCATGGCTTCGCAGATCATCGCTGCATCCATAATGCCGATCGATGGAATGTTGATAATTGAGGTTTGGCCTTTGAAGGCTAGGTCCATAATATCGGCCCAGCTAGTGATGGGTCGGCCCACCAGATCCGGGCGAATGCCCAGGGTATCGGCATTGTAGATCGTCGGGATCAGTGTCATCCAGTCGGTTGGTTGGTCGGCGAAAACTGTGGCATTCCGGTCCGGAACAAACCCCACAGTGTGAGGTGCTGTACCCTGAGCGATTTCTGCATCATCAGTCAGCTTGCCGGTAATAAACAGCGGTGAAATTTTGTCGTAATTGGTAAGTCGCCGCACATCCAGGGGTTGCATTGCACCTGATGGGAACACTTTTTTGCAGATCCAGTATTCAATATCGGCGATATCATAGGAGTTGGGCTGGGTGACCGCTCGTTGGGTAACACTGTCGGAATCCAGGGAGGTCAATTGCAGATTAAAGCCCAGGTCCTCTTTGCACTTGTCGGCGATGGCGTTGAGGTTGGACACCCCGGTGCCAAACTGGCGCAGCGTGATGTTCTTGATATTCTGCGCCCAGATCATTGGAAATCCGGTAATAGCGCCACTGCCTAAGGCTACAGCACCGACACTGGCAGCACCTTTGAGTAGTTTGCGGCGAGTCAGGCCTTTGCTTGTTGTCGTTATTTCTGCGGTGTTTTCGGGAGTATGGTTGTCATTCATCGTTGGTTCCTCAGCGAGTTGTTGCAGGTGGGTCGAACAGATTGATGGCACTCTTTTCCCAGTGCAGCGCAACACGCTGACCGAGACACATCAGAGACTCATTCATCCGGGCTTCAGGGAGATAGCACATCACCAACTGGCCATCGTCCAGTCGGGTTTCCACAAAGAAGAACTGTGCCTGGAACTCGATATCAACGATGGTTGCTTCCAGACGGGTAAACGTATTGGGTGGGGTGTAATCCAGGGGCTCGATGACCAGGTGGTCGGCGCGGATGGAAAAGGGTTGCTGCAGGTCAGCTGGCATTCCACCGTTGGGCTGCAGAACATTGTGTCCACCAATAAAGTTGGCCACAAACTCGGTTCTCGGCGCTTCAAAAATGTGGCGTGGGTGACCACTTTGTTCGATACGTCCATCCGACATCACGATGGCGAGATCCGCCAAGGCAAAGGCTTCTTCCTGCGAATGGGTCACATGGATAAAGGTTAAGCCGAGCTGTTGCTGCAGGCTTTTTAATTCTTTGCGCATCCGCACGCGCAAGAATGGATCGAGTGCTGATAAAGGTTCGTCCAACAGCACTACATCCGGTCGGCAGATCAACGCCCGGGCCAGCGCAATGCGCTGTTGCTGTCCGCCTGAGAGCTGCCCGGGCAATTTGTCGGCAAATGCACCCATGTTGACCAGTTCCAGCATTTCTTCGGCGGCGCGGTAACGTTCCGCCTTGCTCTTGCCTGCGATTTTTAAACCATAGGCTACATTGTCCCGACACGACAGGTGCGGAAACAGCGCGTAGTTCTGAAACATCATGGCGGTGCCGCGCTGGCGCGGCGACAAGGAGGTGACATTGCGATTATCGAGCAGGATGTCGCCATCGGAGACCTCTTCATGCCCGGCGATCATCCGTAAAGTGGTGCTTTTGCCACAACCACTAGGGCCCAGCAAGCAACAGTAGCTACCCCCAGGCACTTTGAGGTTGATGCCATCAACTGCCCGGTGACTGTCATAGAACTTGCTGGTTTTGATTAATTCAACCGAACCCGCCATACTGTAATTCTCACAAATTGTTAACAATTAATGATGGATATATTGCAAGGTGGGTGCCAGATTTTCTAAACGTTGAATAAGCATCTGACTTCATACAATTTTTACCGATAATCATTGTATTTATGCGGTATTTTGAATATATATGGCAATCGTTTCTGGCTTCAAAAATGCTTCGTTTTGGGTGCGTAAGTAGGGTTGCTGCACAGGTTCGGTGCTTTGTCTAACGAAAAATTGTTAATAATATTGGAGTCGAAATGAAACCCGCCAATAAATCATCTGAAATAGAACGCATCGTCACTACCCTTGCCCGGGCCGTGGCCGAGCAGCGGATACCACCCGGCACACGGCTGATTGAGGCGCAATTGGTGAGCAGTCTGAAGGCCAACCGCAACCACGTTCGTTCGGCTTTGCAGCAACTGGCACTTCGCCGCATCGTTAGCATCGAACCCAACCGGGGTGCCAGCATCGCCCAACCCTCCGTTGAAGAGGCCCGGGCCGTGTTTACTGCACGGTCGGTGATTGAACGTGGCATTATTGAAATTCTGGTGAGTCGAGTGCGGCAACTCGATATTTCACTGTTGAAGAAACAGCGCGACAAGGAACAAGCGGTTATTCTCAGTGGGCCGCGAGAAGCCATCATTCGCGAGTCCGGTCAGTTCCACCTGCTATTGGCGCGACTGGCCGGCAACCCGGTACTGGAAGAGATGCTCAACGACCTGATCACCCGTAGCTCACTGATCATTTCCCTGTATCAGAGAAACAATGATCTTCAATGTGGTTGCGATGAACATAATGACATTATCAGTGCGATCGAAGCGCGTGATTCAGGCAAAGCGGTGCAGTGCATGAGCCACCACTTGAATGATATTGAGATGCATCTGAACCTGACATTCTGGGAAACCCGAACAGTGGATTTTAGACATGTGTTTGAAGGTGATACTGAGCCAAAACGAATCTGAAGGCAGATGAATAGCCCAATACCCTTGCCGCACGGCTGAAACTGGTTGAACGCTATTACCCAGATCTGGTAGCGACAGCTTGCCTCTTTGGCTTACGAGACTGGATTTAGCCTCTATCATGCAGGACAATGTCTTAGCGTCCTGATCTGATAATAATAACAGGTGGGATGAAGACTCGTGATCAAGCCTGACTGGAGTGCCCCGTTTGAATACCGTAATCAGTGGCGTTGGCCTGTATACCCCAATAGATGTTATCAACAATGACGAACTCGTCGAATCCTTTAACTGCTTTGTAGCTGACTACAATACCCGCAACAGTGCGGGTATAGCGATCGGTGAAGTCACCGAGCTGCAACCCTCCTCATCGGCTTTTATCGATAAAGCTTCAGGCATTCTTAGCCGTCATGTGATGGATAAGCAGGGCATTCTTGATCCTGAGCGCCTCAAGCCGTTTATTGCTGTGCGCGACAACGACAGCTTGAGCTTGCAGGCCGAAATGGCGCTGCAGGCGGCCAATCAGGCTTTGGATGAGGCAGGATTAACCGGTGCTGACCTGGATTGTGTCATCGTTGCATGTTCCAACCTGCAGCGGGCCTATCCGGCCGTGGCCATCGAAGTGCAGCAGGCATTGGGTGCCGGTGGCTTTGCATTTGATATGAATGTCGCCTGCTCGTCCGCCACCTTTGCCCTGCAGTTGGCCAGTAATACCATTCAGGCTGGGAATGCCACTCGGGTGCTGGTGGTAAACCCGGAGATCTGTTCTGCACATCTGAACTACCGCGACAGAGACAGCCATTTTATTTTTGGTGATGCCTGCACCGCCATGATTGTTGAAGCGGCTGAGCTAGCCAGCTCAGCGAATCAGTTCAGTATTGTGGGCACCCGGTTGAAAACCGCCTTCTCCAATAATATCCGTAACAATTTCGGTTTTTTGAGCAAGTGTGAAGATCGTGATCCGGACTCGGCCGATACCTATTTTGTCCAGCAGGGGCGCAAGGTATTTAAAGATGTGGTGCCGATGGTCGCTGAGCTGCTTATTGATCATCTAGCGTCACTGAATCTGTCAGCTTCGGAACTGCGTCGTTTGTGGCTGCATCAGGCGAATATCAATATGAATAGCCTGATCGCGCGTAAAGTGCTGGGGCGTGACCCTGAAGCGCATGAAGCGCCGACTATTCTGCATGAGTTTGGTAACACCAGCTCGGCGGCATCGATTATTGCCTTTCAGCGTTTTCGTGATGGGCTGCAGACAGGCGATTTATGCCTGCTTTGTTCTTTTGGGGCGGGATACTCAGTCGGCTCTGTGATTCTGCGGAAAGTCTGAAGGGCCTGAAGTATCAGGCCCGGTTAAGGATGTAACCGCATTAATAGCCGCGTTGGCGATCAACCTGTCCGCTGATGCTTTCGCCCGCCTGCAGCGCCTGGAGTTTCTCGGCTATCTGGCGGATGGTTTCTTCGCGCAGCGTGGGTGCGGAAATGTGCGGTGTCAGGGTGATCTGTGGATGTGACCAGAAGGGGTGTGTTTCCGGCAGAGGCTCCTGCTCGAACACATCCAGCACCGCATGCAGTAACTGGCCCTCATCCAGTGCGGCCAGCAGATCATCTTCATTCAGATGCTGTCCACGGCCGACATTGATAAGCACGCTCTGGGGTTGCAGCTGCGATAGCAATGACTGATTGAGAATGCCCTGGGTTTCCGCTGTCAGCGGCAGGGTGTTGATCAGAATGCGGGTTCTGCCAAGGAAACTTGCCAGTGCGTCCTGACCACTGAAGCTTTCGACACCCGGAAAGGTTTTAGCCTTGCGGGTCCAACTGGCAACCGGGTATTCCAGCAACGCCAGTGCCTGAGCGGCTTTGTTGCCGATCTGTCCCAATCCCAACAGGCCAATCGGCCAGTCTTTACGGCGGCAGGGCGCTTGCATTTTCCAGTGTTTATCTTGCTGCTGCTGACGATAAACCGGCATGGCACGGGTGATTTCGGCTATCTGGTGCACCAGGTATTCAGCCATCTGTGCCGACATGCCGGCATCTTCCAGTCGGTAGATGGGCAGTGCCTCCGGCAGGGCAGGAAGCTTAAGCAAGGCATCTACACCGGCTCCCAGGTTGAAAATTGCCTTGAGTCCGGGTTCATTTTCAAATAGCACCGCCGGGGGTTGCCACACCAGTGCATAATCGGCTTGTTGCGGTGGCATATCGTCCTGCCATGCGATGAGTTCAGCATCGGGCAGGGCCGCCTGCAAAGGGGTGATCCAGCGCTCGGGGCGCGGATCAGGGGATACAAACAGTATTTTCACGTGACCTCCTGAGTTCTGCCTTGAGTGTATAAGGGAAGTCAGAGCAATGCATCCCCGCTATCAGCCAATTTGTCATCATGACGAAATTTTAACCCAGTAGGCTCAAGGCTTGGTTTACACTGTTTTCTTTAGTTGAAGTACGGCGAGCACCCACTCATGAATCTGGCTATGTTGTCTGTTTTTATTCCTACATTTTTCTTTGTCTCTGTGACACCGGGTATGTGCATGACCCTGGCGATGACGTTGGGCATCACCCTCGGTGTTAAACGAACCCTGTGGATGATGTGGGGAGAAATGCTCGGTGTGGCCCTGGTCGCTTTGCTCGCTGTACTCGGTGTGGCGGCGGTGTTGTTGACCTACCCCGGTTTCTTTCAGGTATTTAAGTGGATCGGTGGTGCGTATCTGATCTATGTGGGTGTACAGATGTGGCAGTCGCGTGGCCGCATGGCCATTCCGGAAACGGCTGCTGTGCGTCAGACGGTGTCAGCCTGGCAGTTGTTTATGCAGGGGTTTGTGACAGCCGTGGCTAACCCCAAAGGCTGGGCTTTCCACGTAGCGCTGTTGCCGCCTTTTATCGATCAGAGTCAGCCGCTGGTACCGCAGTTATCCTTGTTGCTGGGTATTATTGTGCTGCTGGAACTGGTTTGTATGTTGATTTATGCCGGTGGCGGTAAGGCTTTGCGCTTGTTTCTACAGCATGCTCACAATGTGCGTCTGCTTAACCGGATAGCGGGTAGTTTGATGCTGGGGGTCGGGGTTTGGTTGGCTGCTTTTTGATGGCTTAGCCTGCTAAGGTCATTGGGTCTGTGCCATGCAGGAGTGGTGATATCGCTTTGGTGTGACACGCTTTTCGTCATCCATGACCGCTCGACTGCCGCCGTCCGGGCGGCAGACGGTCACATCAAAGCGATACCACCACCCCGCCGAAATCCTGTGCCAATCCAAATATCGGGCAGAGCAAGCTTCGTAGCATGACCATGGCATAGGTCATTGAGTTAAGATTCTAATTTTCTTTAAGGCAAGGGTTTTGCAAAAATACTGATTTTAAGCCAGCTTTAATTTGGCACTGAATTTGGTGGGGGCTGATGGGGTCGGATTTGACTGACCCTGTGCGCCAGGACGGCGCACTGGAGCCCCCATGGATGGGTTAATGGCGCGTCAGACAAACGCCGATCCCATCAGCCCCAAGCCCACGACAATCCCACGAAAAAGATGCTTTGTCTGGCCTGATGCGATAAACTGCCGCCAACGAGCCGTCCGACGTGACGGCTTTTTTTGTTGGCAGGGTGTTTGACCGGAATTTCGACGGCCCTTTCCTGCATCAGGCCAGATGGCCATACTGCTGTTAGCGCAACGATGAAACCTGTTCCGGTGTTTTTAATCCGCCAGCTCTTTTTCAAGGTTGGATGCGCGAATTCGGCGATTTAACCAAGAGATGATTTAATGAGTTTTGCCACACTGGGGTTATCTGACTCCATTCTGAAAGCAGTAACCGAACAGGGTTACGATACCCCTTCCCCGATCCAGAGCCAGGCCATACCCATTGTGTTAGCAGGTAAAGACCTGATGGCCGCTGCGCAAACGGGTACAGGGAAAACCGCCGGTTTTACCCTGCCGATTCTGGAACGCTTAAGCCAGGGTAAGCCCGCAACGGCTAACCAGGTACGCACCCTTATTTTAACCCCGACACGTGAACTGGCCGCTCAGGTTGCTGAAAGCGTGAGCACTTATGGCCGTTATCTGCCATTGCGCTCGGCTGTGGTGTTTGGGGGGGTAAAAATCAATCCGCAGATGATGAAGCTGCGCAAAGGTGTGGATGTATTGATCGCTACGCCGGGTCGGTTGATGGATTTGTATAAGCAAAATGCGGTGCGTTTTGATCAGTTGGAAGTACTGGTGCTGGATGAAGCTGACCGGATGCTGGACATGGGTTTTATCCATGATATCAAACGTATCATGGCGATTCTGCCTGCCAAGCGTCAGACACTGATGTTTTCGGCAACCTTTTCCACAGAGATACGTAAACTTGCCAAGGGTTTACTTAATGATCCGCAAGAAGTGTCGGTGACACCGTCCAATGCAGCCGCGCCTAGCGTTGAGCAGTGGATTTGTCCGGTGGATAAAAACCAGAAAGCTGGTTTGCTATGCAATCTGATTCATCAGGGAAAATGGCAGCAGGTGTTGGTATTTACCCGAACCAAGCACGGTGCTAACAAGCTGACCAAACAGCTGGAATCTAACCATATTACCGCTATCGCTATTCATGGTAATAAGAGCCAGAATGCGCGTACTAAAGCCCTGGCTGATTTTAAAGCCGGTGAGGTACGGGTATTAGTAGCAACTGATATTGCCGCGCGTGGTCTGGATATCGATCATCTACCCCATGTGGTTAACTATGACCTCCCTAATGTGCCGGAAGACTATGTGCACCGTATTGGTCGTACCGGACGTGCCGGAAAGGTCGGTGTCGCTGTGTCACTGGTGTGTGCCGATGAACTGGATCATTTGCGTTCGATTGAGCGCCTGACCCAGAAAGTACTGGAACGTCGTTTGGTAGCCGGTTTTGAGCCGGTTCACCCTTTGCCAGATACCAGTCTGGCAGCTCCTAGACATAAACCTCAGGGTGCCAGGCGTAAGCCCGCAACCGGACACCGTGATGGTGTGCGTTCAGGTGAACTGGCCAGAGGGCATCGACCCGCGCGTCGATAATGTTTAGCAATGGATAAGCTACCGGTTATTCAAGGGTTCCCACCCTTAGTGGCTGAAGGGGCACGGGTCCTCATTCTGGGCAGTATGCCAGGTGAGGCTTCGATTCGTGCCCAGGCTTATTATGCCCATCCCCGCAATAGCTTCTGGCCGATCATGGCCAAACTGTTTGAATTTGATCTGGCCTTGCCTTATGCCCAGCGAGTGGCGGAGCTGCAGGCTCGTGGTGTGGCTGTCTGGGATGTGTTACAGGCCTGTCAGCGACAGGGGAGCCTGGATACAGCCATTTGCCTGACTTCAGAAGTGCCCAATGATTTCGAGCGTTTTTTTGCGTGCTATCCACAAATAGACTCGGTATTTTGTAATGGTAAAAAAGCCTGGAAGAGTTTCAGACGTTATGTGCTCAAGCCCTTGGCTTTGCAATCCCTGCATTGTCAGCGCTTACCCTCTACCAGCCCGGCGCATGCCAGCCTGTCTTTTCAGGCGAAACTGGATGCATGGCAAGTTGTGGCAGATGCCTTAAGCAGGCAGCCCTAGTTCAACCGTCCTCCCTGTTCATTAAAACACTACCCACAAAGTTCGACTGACACTTAACGTCAGCAGGCTTTAATCACTGACCTTTTCCGTCATAGCTCACCAGACCGGGGTTCGTTAACATCCATGCTAGGCATTAGTGTAATGATCTCTGGAATCAGGTAATCGATCGTGCACACCACAATAATAAAAAAAACGTTGTTTCACATTGGATTATGCCAATGTGTCACGTTTGGAGCTTACCGTGAAAAGCTTTTTATACCCTGCTGTTTATCTGATGAACCAACTTGGATATATCTATAAATTCGGTTTGATCAGTCTGCTGTTTCTGCTGCCATTATCGGTCATGAGTTATAGTCTGATTAGTCAGGCTTATCAGGGACTCGCTGTCACTGCGCTGGAAAAGGAGGGCGTTGTACTGCTGCAGCAGACTTCCCGATTGATTCAGTCTGCCGAGCGTTATCGGGATCTGCGGGCGGTTGAGCACTATCGTGACCTGGCTGAACTTGGCGCTCTAATCGAACAGCAACGTTCTGAGGTAGTTGAACATCTACGACCCCTCCAGTCTTCCACATCAGCTTTGATTAAACAGGCGCCGATACAGACAAATCTGGATACAGTGGTTCAGCACTGGCAACGGCTGAGCAGTGAGGGAGCCAGTAATCAGGGTGCGATTGATGCACAGTTTAATGTTTATCATGACTTTGTCAGTGATCTGTTGCGCCTGCAGCGCTCTATTGCGCAGGTGAGCGGTTTGACCAAGGATCCCAGTGAAACTGTGCTGAATCTGGTTAATCTGGTAGTGCGGGAGCTGTCTTCCGGACTTGAACTGATGGGACGAAGTCGCAGCTACGGGGTGTATGCTCTGAATGGCGACTTTATGGAATCCAGTCTCAGTGATCGTCTTAATATGATTTTTGATGGTCTTAGCGACGCCCAGCATGATCTGCACCAGGTGATGGCTCTGGCAGTAGAGCCAGTTTATACCCGCGCCTCCGAGCTTGAGCCATTAGCGATCAGTGCAGACGCATCCTTGTTGACAGTGCGTGACAGAATGGATGAAGAGGTAATAATGGCAATGTCTCTGGAATTACCCTGGCAGCAGTATTTCAGCAGCACCAGCCGAGATATTGATTTCCTGCATCAATTGAGTCAGGCATTACTGCCACAGGTTAATCAGCTGCTTGAGCAGCGTTTGGCTACCGATAGTCGGCAGCTTTACCTCTTACTTGCCACGCTGGCTGTTGTGCTGTTACTGATAATCTACCTGTATTCAGGTTTCTACCTGTCAGTTCAGACGTCTATCAATCGTATCTGGCACGCCAGCCGCAGCATTGCTGAAGGGGATATGACTGTGCGGGTTAAATCGGAAACACGTGATGAAATGTCAGCCCTTACCCTGGAGTTCAATCGTATGACCGAACGGGTGCATAATCTGATCACCGAGGTGCACGCAACGGCACAGCAGGTATTTGAAAAAGCGGGACAGGTGGAGAGTATTTCCATTGAAAGCCGTGCCGCCATTCAGGGGCAGCGTGACGAGACCGAGCAGGTGGCTGTGGCTATGAATCAGATGACACTGTCTGTGGCGGAAGTCTCACGCTTCGGTACAGAGGCACTGGCCGCTGCCGTTCAGGCTGATGAGCATACGCACCAGGGACATCAGCAGGTTAGTAGCGTTCTGGGGCGCATCGAGGCGCTGGCTGAAGAGATAGAAAGATCGGTTGCGGTGATCAATAGTCTGGAGGCGGATAGTCATCAGATCACCCAGGTGCTTGAGGTAATCAAGGGGGTGGCAGAGCAAACCAACCTGCTGGCACTTAATGCAGCGATTGAAGCGGCACGAGCCGGTGATCAAGGCAGGGGCTTCGCGGTTGTCGCCGATGAGGTGCGAGTCCTGGCTCAGCGTACACACCAGTCAGCTGAAGATATCGATAAAATGGTAGCGGGACTGCATCAGGGTGTCAGCGAGTCCGTTAAGGTGATGCAGAGCAGTCAGCAACTGGCAAGGCATACGGTAGCGGAGTCCGGCAGGGTCGGGGCGGCGTTACAGAGTATTTCTTCGTCTGTGCATACGATTGTAGAGATGAATGAGCAGATTTCCAGTGCCTCCGGTGAGCAGGCGGGTGTGGCCAGTGCAATTGACAACAACATCCTGACGATCAGCGGGGTGAGTGAGCAGACGGCGCAGGGCGCCGAGCAGGTGGTGGCTGCAAGCAAGGAGATGGCCGCAATGACAGCGCAACTGAAGCAGGTGTTGGGTACGTTTAAGGTTTAATCTGTCCACCCCGTTCGTTGATCTGCCAGTCATTGTCGGTGATGGCTACACCCCCCTTGGCAGTGACCTGCACTGTGTCACTGAGGCCAATACCCCACTCCCCAGGCAGGCGAAGACACAGGGGGAGGTGGAATACCATGTTTTCCTCAAAACGGCGGGTGAGGCCGCGGGCGATATAGCCGGTGCCTTCAACCCAACTGGGCGGGAACTGCGCGCCTACCGAGTAGCCGAATACGCCAGAGAAAAATAGTCGATCCGCATAGGGAGCAAGGGCCGCTTCGGCAGCCTGGGCTGCATCATCAAAGGTATTGCCAGGGTGCATGGTTTCTTTCAGGGCGGCATAGAGGCTTCGGCACACTTCGGCGACCTGGTGCATCTGCGTTGTGGCTCTGCCTGCTACGGCGGTGCGCATCATCGGCGCGGTATAGCGCTGGTAGGCTGAACCAAATTCAAGGAAAACCGGGTCACCTGCTTCAATAACTGTGCGTTTATGATTGACGTGTATCACGCTGATGCGCTGACCGCTGGTCACGATTGGCTGCAGGCTCATGAACTCGCTGCCCGCCGCGAGCAGGGCACGTGAGCCCTCGGCAGCTACCTCATTGTCAGTGATGCCGGGCTCGATGATAGCCTCGGCAGCTCGTAATCCGATTGCGGTGATACGTGCGCTCTCACGCAGGCAGTTTAGCTCGGCTGCGCTTTTGACCAGACGCTGACTATCCAGCAATGCGCCGCCATCATTGTGAAAGCGTGCTTTGCCCAGACGGTCTAACAGCGGTTGAATGATGGCATAGCGCAAACCGGCAAAATACACATCCAGGCCTATATGCTGGCAGGGAGACAGCAAGGCCAGTAACGGCTCGATGACTTCGTTGATATCTTCCCAGCGGTAACCGATGATTTCATCCACCCTTGCGGTAACAACGGCCGGTCCGGTCTCAATCGACGGTACCTGCAGGACCACACGTTCAGCCGTGACCAGTAACGCGGTATGCACCGAGACCTCAAAGGTGTGATAGCCGGTCAGGTAGAAAATATCGGCAGGATCGGTCAACAGCAGGGCATCACGTCCGGCTTCAGTCATCAGGGCCCGGGTGCGTGCCAAACGGAGACTTAATTCATCAGTCGGGAAGGGTAATTCGCTGCCTTCCAGAGTGTTGGCTAAAGCGTGGCGGTAAGCGTGGAAATCCATGGTAGTCTCCGGAGTTAATAAGGGATTACCTCAGTGTAGGATCAAAACTATTTGTCTGTGTGTAATAGACGGGACGGGCACCTACAAGCCTTATTTTTCTTTTGTAAAACCATCTGATAAGGTTTTGATTTATAATGATCTGAAGGTTTTTATTTTTGCCCTTTTAAGGTGCCTGGAAGCATAGTAAGGTAATGATATAAATGAAAAAATTATCGGTTTTATTTGTCTGTCTGGGGAATATCTGCCGTTCACCCACCGCTCAGGGGGTTTTTGAGGCCAAGTTAGTGGCTGCAGGTCTGCATAAGCAGGTCAGCGTGGATTCAGCAGGCACAGCGGCCTGGCATGTCGGTAAAGCTCCCGACCGGCGCAGCCAGCAAGTGGCCGCACAGCGTGGCTATGATCTCAGTCTGCTTCGAGCACGCCAGGCTACGCGAGAGGATTTTGAACAGTTTGATTATGTATTGGCGATGGATGCGGATAATCTGACAGACTTACGGGTGCTGGAACCCGCCCACTATAAGGGCGTGCTTTCGTTGTTTCTGGAGTATGCCTTTCCGGGGGCGTCGCGTGGGGTACCTGACCCTTACTACTCACAGGGTGATGCGGGTTTTCATGAAGTGGTTGATCTGATAGAAGCTGCATCAGACGGACTGATTAAGGTATTAAAAGAACGCCTGTAGCCATTATAAACTCTCGAGTTTATCGAATTCAGCTAGAATTTAAATGATTTCGACAAACTGCAAATACGGAGTCCTGATGCTTTATCTGTTTGAGGTGCATATTAAACCTGGCTACACCGCCGAAGATTATGCTGATGCCTGGGTACGGGCCAGTGAGTTGATACAGCAGGCACCTGGAGCACGTGGTACGCGTCTGCATCGTAAGCTGGATGATCCTAAAGTACTGATTGCCATTGCTGAGTGGGACACTAAAGCTGATCGTGATGCCATGGAGCGTCAGCATAGTCCTGAGATTGCCGCGATTATTCGCAGTGCGGTACCCTTTTGCGAGATTCGTACAATTGGAGAATTCGACGAGGCCGAGTGGGTGGTTTTACCCCCCGGTGCCGAACAGTAATTATTTTCGATGTATTCAAAAAATCGCTTTCGGTCCTCTTGAAAGCGACTCCTCACGCCCTTATTCAAACTACTGAAAGGGCGAGACACCTGTCTGCCCTGATTCGTGTGAAACAGGAGGACTCAGATCATGGCTATTACCCGTTATGAACCCTGGAGCTTGCTTAGACAGTTGCAAAAAGAACTGGAGTTGAATCGCGATGATAATACCGAGGAAAGCTCCATAGCGACTGCCGAATGGGCACCCACCGTCGATATTAAAGAAGAGAGTGACAAGTTTGTCATTTTTGCCGATATTCCTGGCGTTATGCCGGAAGATATTGAGGTTAGCATGGAGGCAGGTGTGCTGACTGTTAAGGGACAAAAAGAGTCGGAAAGCAAAACCGAAAAAGATGGTTACAAGCGTGTTGAACGCAGTTTTGGTTCTTTCCATCGACGCTTTAGTTTGCCTGATTCGGCAGATGGTGATGCAATTCATGCCAAATGTAAACATGGCGTACTGGAGATCACTATTCCCAAGCGTGAAGCAGTGCAGCCAAAGCGCATTCAGGTTGCGTCAGAAGAGTAGTCATTCTATATTGAAAGAGTGAAGAAAAATGCTTAATAAACGGGTAGTTATTAAAATACTGCCCGTTTTTTTCCTGTCGATTCCGGTGGTGAAAATAGTTTCCGCAATGCAGCGCCCTGTTTTTTCCCGTATGATAACAAGCAGCACTATTGAGTAATATTGTCGACATATTCCACCATAGGTGAATGGTTTGTGTTGCTGGAGGCTTTATAATTCCAGCTTTCTTATTGGGTAAGGGTGAGGATAGAAATGACCGCAAGAACAGCCGATGTTTTGCTTGTCGGGGCAGGTGCAATGAGCTCCACCCTGGGTGTGATGCTTAAGCAGTTGGATCCGTCTATCAAAATAATAATGGTTGAGCGACTGGATCATGTTGCTCAGGAAAGCACCGATGGCTGGAATAATGCGGGCACTGGCCATGCCGCCTATTGCGAGTTGAACTACACACCGAAAAAGCCCGACGGCTCTATTGATGCCACCAAAGCATTCAATATCAATGCGGCGTTTGAACAAAGCCTGCAGTTCTGGTCCTATCTCGTTGAGCAGAAGGCCCTACCCGATCCAAGCCAATTTATCAATACGGCCCCCCATTGTAGCTTTGTTTGGGGTGAGGAAAACGTTGCCTTTTTACGCCAACGTCACCAGTTGCTTTCTGCCCATCCAATGTTTGAAGACATGAAGTACAGTGAAGATCCGGATGTGATTCGCAACTGGATGCCGCTGGTGATGCAGAATCGAAAGGATGGTGAGCCAGTGGCAGCGACTCGCGTTCCTTATGGTACAGACGTCAATTTTGGTGACCTGAGTCGCTTAATGGTTGATTATTTGGGGCATCAGCCGGATTTTGATCTGCTGGTTGCCCATAACGTCAACTCTCTGGTCAAGCAACCAGATGGGCGCTGGTTAGTACAGGCACAGAATAAAGCTGATGGGCATGTCACACCGATTACAGCTGATTTTGTATTTTTGGGTGCTGGCGGTGGAGCGCTGCCGCTATTACAGAAGACAGGGATTGACGAAGGCCATGGTTATGGTGGTTTCCCCGTGAGTGGCCAGTGGCTGGTCTGTACCAAGCCTGAAATTGTTGAGCAGCATCACGCCAAGGTGTATGGCAAAGCACCGTTGGGCGCACCACCCATGTCGGTTCCACACCTGGATACCCGGATCATGAATGGTAAAAAATCCCTGTTGTTCGGACCATTTGCTGGTTTTACTACCAAGTTCCTCAAATACGGCTCATATATGGACCTGATCAAGTCTATTAAGCCTAGCAATATCGGCCCGATCATGTCGGTCGGTATGAAAAATATGGATCTGACCCGTTATTTGATCAGTGAGTCGCTGCAGTCGCACGAATCACGCGTTGAAGCCTTAAAGAATTTCTTTCCCGATGTTAGTGCGGATGATTGGGAGTTATCGATTGCCGGGCAGCGGGTGCAGATAATCAAGAAGGACCCAGCCGGCGGTGGAAAGCTGGAATTTGGTACCGAAGTCATCGTATCAGCAGACGGCAGCATGACAGCTTTGCTGGGTGCGTCACCTGGGGCGTCTACTGCGGTTCAGGCGATGCTGACCATTTTGGAGCGCAGTTTCGGCGACAAGCTAAAAACGCCGGAGTGGCAGGCTAAGTTGAAAGAGATGATCCCGTCTTATGGTGAATCTTTGATCGATAATACCGAATTACTCAAAAGCGTGCGTCAGCGTACCTTGAGCATTTTACAGCTGAATCGTCAATCCTGACATTTTTGATTCATCCCAGAGGTTGCTGTCAGGCAACCTCTGTCACCTTGATTATATTAGAATTCCTGAATTCAACTATTAACTGCAACACCCGCTCATATTCTGTCGCAATTGCTCTTTAAAAATTACGTCTGGTTGAATGAATCCCAGTATTTTCCTGGGACGCAGATTTAGCCTTACTTGAACCTTTGCAATCAGGGCTTGGGTTACAGTCCGCAAATCCGTGCCCTTGGGTATGTATTGACGCAATAGTCCATTTGCATTTTCGTTTGCGCCACGCTGATAAGACGCATAGGGATCTGCAAAGTAAACATCAGTATCCAGTTCACGAGCAATGCGTTTATGATCAGCGAATTCTAAGCCGTTGTCGGCGGTAATGCTGTGAACCAAAGCTTTAAAAGGCTGTAGCATATCTATCGTTGCTGCAGCCACCGCATCAGCACGTTTACTAGTCACTTTCCTAACTAAATAAAAGCGGCTTTTTCGCTCTAAAATAGTCACGATAGCCCCCGTTCCTTGTTTGCCAATGACCGTGTCTATTTCCCAGTCACCATAGCGGCCTCGATCATCAATAATCCGAGGTCTATCGTGTATTGAGCGCCTACCCAGGATACGGCCCCGCTGCTTGTGAAGCCGCTTTTTATAACGTTTTAACCGATGTCTCAGATGGGTAAACAAAGCGCCACCCTCATTGAAATCAGCCAGTACATAGCTATAGATCCACTCGTGACTGACGGTGTAGCCAATCCTAATGCAAATAGCCGATATCTGTTCAGGACTCCAGTCAAGTTCGAGCATGAAATCAACGGCATTCTTTGTGTTCTCACATATTCGCTTAGCTTTTGGCTTTAAACGGCGAAATAATGAGTACTGTTGAGCTCTATCGGGGTCATATTGACCTGCTTCATCTCTGTTACGTCGCAACTCTCGATTAACGGTCGAAGGTGCAATGTTTAGTTTTCTTGCAATCTCTCGCTGTGAAAAATCTTGTGAGAGAAACGACGAAATCTGGTATCGTTGTCCCTCGGTCAGCTGCCGATAACTCATGTGTAGATCTCATTTTTTTTGGTCGAAAAATAAGGCTACCACATTTCGGTAGCTGGCCTCTCTCCGACCTGGCCCATTACATGAGTGTTGCGGTTATTATCTGAATTCAGGATTTATTAATATAATCTGAGAGTTGTATATTCTTTACTTTGTTCTAAATTAATAATAACACCATGCATCTAAGGGAGTTGTTTTAATTAATACCCCTTTGCAACGGAACACACACCATGAATACAAGTACTGCCAGTGGTGGGAAAGAGCGCACCTTTTCCGAAGATCAGCAACTCATCTCTTCTACTGACACCGAAAGCACCATCTGTGACTGTAATGACAACTTTGTTGCTATTAGTGGCTTCTCTCGAGATGAGCTGATTGGTCAGTCGCATAATATTGTACGCCATCCTGATATGCCTGCAGAGGCATTTAAAGGCTTGTGGGATTTTATTCGCCGTGGCAAGCCCTGGATGGGTGTGGTCAAGAACCGCTGCAAGAATGGGGATTACTACTGGGTAGATGCCTACATCACACCAATATTCAATCAGGGTAAAATTACCGGTTTTGAGTCTGTGCGTCGTAAGCCGTGCCGGGAAAATATAGCGCGTGCGGAAAAACTTTATACACGTCTCAAGGCAGGTAAAGGCGTGCCGAAGTACCGGCGTGTACGCAAGCGGGAAGTGAGTATCTTGCTGGCTTCCCTGGCGGGAGCTGTTTTGCTCGGAGCCGTATTACAAGCAGCCGGTCTGAATCAGCTTTGGTTAACGGCGGCTCTCGGCGCACTGCTTGGTTATGCCGGTATCTGGTTTAATAGCCGTCGGGATATGAAAAACCTGCTGTCATTAATGCCCCAAGCTTTTCGGGATGAGGCTGCAATGCTCAGTTACACCGATGACTCGGGTTTGTATGGCCAGCTTAAAATGTCCATTCTTAGCGATGCGGCTCACCTGAATACGGTGATTACACGCCTGGAACATGGAGCCCAGGATGTTGCAGTGCAAGCATCGGAAGCCCATGTTTTATCCACTCAGGCAACACAAGGGGTCAGGGATCAGCAAACGGAAACTGAACAGGTTGCAACGGCCATGCATGAAATGGCGGCGACCATTGCCGAGGTTTCCGGTCATGTTCAGGAAACGGCTACACAAGCTGATCATGTCGATCAGATGGCCAAACAGGGCCAACAAGTGGCTGAAGGTACGCAAGCCTCGGTCGTGCAATTACAGCAAAAAGTACATGAAATTGCAGGGGCCGTGACGGCCTTGTCTGAAGCATCGCAACAAATTGCCGGTACAACCGATCTGATTGAAAAAATTGCCGAGCAGACCAATCTATTGGCACTGAATGCGGCGATTGAGGCCGCTCGTGCAGGGGATCAAGGGCGTGGTTTTTCGGTGGTTGCAGATGAGGTGCGTCAATTGGCATTTCGTACACGTGAGTCTACCGGTCAGATTCAGTCTACTATCAATGAACTGCAGCAGAAGGCTAAAGCTGCTCAGGTGTTGGCCAGTGAAGGTGAACAGGACGCTGAATCAGCCGCCACAGAAATGGATCGGACGCAGGAAACCCTGACAGATATATCGGCCTCGGTGTCCTCTATCGCCGGCATGACGGTACAGATGGCCGCCGCCATTGAAGAGCAAGCCAGCGTGGCAGAGAGCATTAACCAGCAGGTGGTGAATATCAACGATCTGGCCGCGCATAGTATGGAAAAGGGCACGGCCGCCTCCGAGCGCAGCAAGTCGCTGGAAATTACGGCCGAGAAGCTTTATGAGCTGGTGGAGCGCTTTAAGCGCTGAGGTGTGAGAGACATCACCCGCAGGCGGTTGGCGTTGCTGACCACCGTGACGGATGACAAGGCCATAGCGGCGGCCGCGTAAGCCGGGTTCATCAGCCAGCCAGTAATGGGGAAGAGGATCCCGGCTGCCAGGGGAATGCCCAGACTGTTATAGACAAACGCACCGAACAGATTTTGATAGATATTTCGCAGTGTAGCCCGAGAGATGCTCATGGCATCGGCTACTCCTTCGAGTGAACCACGCATCAGGGTTATGTCAGCACTCTCAATGGCTACGTCTGTACCTGTACCTATGGCAAAGCCCACATTGGCTTGCGCCAGTGCTGGCGCATCATTAATACCATCACCCACCATGCCTACGCGCAAGCCTTCAGCCTGAAGCTCACGCACCTTGTCGGCTTTCTGATCCGGCATGACTTCAGCAATAACTTCATCTATGCCGACCTGTCTGGCGACAGCCTGGGCTGTACGTTCACTATCACCGGTCAGCATGATGACTCGAATACCCGCGTCCCGCAGGCGGCTGATAGCCCTGCTACTGTCTTCTTTGATCGGATCAGCAATGCCCAACAGGGCAGTTAACTGACCATCGATAGCCAGCATCACCAAGGTATTGCCCTGATCCGACAGGGTTTGAATGCGTTGATCTGCCGATGCACTGATGGTAACGCCTTCCGCTTGCATGAGCTTCAGGTTACCAATGGCCCAGCGTTGATTGTGCAGTTGCTCGGAGATCCCCTGTCCCGGATGTATGTCCGGTGAACCGCTATCAGGGAGTCGTATAGCACGAGCTTCAGCGGCGGCTACCAAAGCGTGCGCCAGAGGGTGTTCAGAGGCGCGTTCGATACCTGCTACCTGTTGAAGCAGATAGTCTTCTACTGACAGGGTCTGATCCGTGTTGTTAATCTGGCTGTTTTCCGCATCCATCAGCTCTATACAGGTCAGGGATGGTTTGCCTTCCGTTACGGTGCCGGTTTTATCGAGGACTACAGCATCCAGTTTTGATGCTTCTTGTAAGGCATCACCCTTGCGTATCAAAATACCTTTGCCAGCAGCGCGGCCTACGCCGACGGTAATCGACATGGGGGTTGCCAGGCCCAGCGCACAGGGGCAAGCGATCACCAGTACGGTCATGGCGGTAATAAAGGCGTAAGCACTGGAAGGTTCAGGTCCGAAGTGCCACCAGATAACGGCGGTGAGCAGGGCAACGAGAATTACCACAGGTACAAAAACGCCGCTGATTTTATCGGCGAGTCGTCCGATGGCCGGTTTGCTGTTCTGGGCCTGACGTACCTGGGTAATGATCTGCGCCAGTGCGGTGTCTTCACCTACTTTACGTACCCGCAGTTTGATGCTGCCAGATAGATTAACCGTTCCGGCTGAGAGCCAGTCTCCTTTGTGCTTGAGAATAGGCAGTGGCTCACCGGTCAGCATGGACTCATCGACTCGGGTTTCACCACCGGCTAGTTGTCCATCAACCGGGATGCGCTCGCCAGGCTTCACCCGTAACAGGTCACTAGGTTGAATCGAGGACAGGCGCATGGTTGTTTCTTCGCCGCCAGGCAGAATCAGGGTGGCGCTGTCGGGTTGCAGCTGCATCAGTGCTCGTATGGCTTGAGAGGCCTGACCGCGTGCACGTGTTTCCAATACATGGCCCAGGTTAACCAGGCCGATAATAAACGCAGCGGCTTCATAATAAACATGTCGTCCTTCAACGGGTAGTAAGTCTGGCCAGACGATGACCAGCGTTGAGTAGATCCAGGCGCTGCCGGTACCCATGGCAATCAGGGTATCCATGGTGGCGTGACGGTTTTTCAGGGCCTTCCAGGCACCACTGAAAAAATGACCGCCAGAGTAAACCATCATCGCCAGCGTCAGCAGGCCGATCACCGCCCAAATCAGCCTGCCTTCATCCGGCATCGGCAGGAGACCGGTCATCATGAACAGCATTTGCGGAGCACCCAGTAACAAGGCCACCCAGGTGCGGCGTTTAGCCTGTACCAGTTGTTGTGCCTCTTCAGCCTGACGTTCAGTCTCACCGTAATCAGCATTCATTGGTGTGGCATTGAATCCGGCCTGATCAACGGCCTTAAGCAGTTGTTCAACCTTGGCATGACCCTGGATATCAGCACTGCGATCAGCCAGATTGACGCTGACCGACTGCACCCCATCCACCTTATTGAGCGCGTCTTCAATACTACTGACACAAGCGGCGCAACGCATACCGCGCAGCGCGAGTCGGGTGCTATCGGTCATAATGTTTCCTATTCTAGGTATTACCTGTCTGAAAGTTTGGAACTATCAGGCTGCAGTCGCTTCAAATCCAGCATTTTCAATAGTTTCGATCAGCGTATCCAGATCTACTGAGCCATTGATAATGGCCGAGTCTTGTGTAACTTCGAAGGATTCGATACCGTCGAGCTGTTCCAGAGCTTGTTTAACGACTTTTACACAGCCACCACAAGTAAGACCATCGAGTTTCAGTTTATGTTCCACCATACTATCTCCTGTTTTAGGCAAACTGTTTTGTTAGGTACTTAGTGTACACTGTAGCGAGATTCTGGGTTATCTGTACAGGGTTATTGAGTAGGGTCTTATGCGTAAAAAAATTAAACGCTGGTTGCGAAAATTGCTGTTTTGGCTGTTGCTGCTGAGCGTTTTATTTCTGCTTATGCTGTGGCTCATGCGCTGGATAACACCTCCTACCACAGCCTTTATGTTGCAGCACAATGTTAGCGCATTATTTAGCGAAGAGCGCCACTTTGCCCGCAACCATTGGGTACCTCTGGAACAGATTCCAGCCGCAATGCAACTGGCTGTGATGGCATCGGAGGATCAAAAGTTTCCGCATCACTTTGGGATAGACATAGAAGCAACCTGGGCCGCTATCATGGCGTACCGCAGTGGTCAGCAAGCCGGCGGCGGCAGCACCATTACCCAGCAGGTGGCCAAAAATATGTTTCTCTGGGGAGGGCGCAGCCGGTTTCGTAAAGCTCTGGAATGGGGGCTGTCTGTGTTACTGGAACTTTTTTGGGGTAAGGAGCGTATTCTGGAGGTCTATTTAAACATTGCGCAGTTTGGCAAACAGGATTACGGCGTGGGTGCTGCCAGTCAATACTTGCTGCAGAAGCCGGTAGAAAATATCAGTTGGGAGGACGCGGCACTACTCGCCAGTGCCTTGCCGTCACCTGCTCGTTTTGATGTGACCCGGCCCAGTCAATACATGCGTGCACGTCAGGCTTTTATCCTCAGACAGATGCACAATCTGGGCGGGGAAGCCTACCTACAGAAAATATCGGCCAGATCCGAGATTACTAGTCCTCGTGATGCAGCTTTTTTAGTTGCTGTAATAGAGTTTTCGGAAGGTTGCGAATCCTCAGCACTTCCTGCTGAGGATCAAATTCCACTTCTTTCCCCAGGCTGGTGCTGGCAAAACTGATCGACAGGTCGTTGTTCTTACCCGTAAAGCGTAGATAATTGCGCAGCTGTTTACGATCTGGTATCAGCTCATCTTTGGGGGTCTCCTGATGCTTACGCACATAACGCTCCAGACCTGGATCGACCGTTTCTGAGAGTTCATTGAACACCACCGCTTCTCCGGCTTTGTCCTGATCCATGCAGTAGTCGATCACTTTTTCGCGCAAGGGCTGGCTTTCTTCTTCAGGCAGGTCGTTACAGTAGGTATCTACCAGGGCGAGAAAGTGTTCAGTCTCAGCACGTTTATCGACGGTGTCTATATAACTCAGCCATTCGCACACCACCGGCTTGATCCCACGGTCGCCCCGTCCGAAACTCAGGGTAAGGCATTTATCGGCCTGGTCTGCAAAGCTTTGCAGGTCGATACTGACACCGAAGCCTGTTTCACTAAACTCGATATAATCGGTTTCCAGTAATTCCAGGGATTGATTCAGCGTCAGGGCGGCGGTTTGGCGTAGATGAAAGATAAACAGCCGGTCTCCTCGTTCCAGAGTTTCGGCAAGAAAACACAGGTAACCCTGAAATAACTCTTCATGCGCATCAAGTTGCAGACCGAGTTGGCGGGTGACCTGTTGGGCAAAGCGGGCAAAGGGGATCTGACCTTCACGCCATTGCATCAATAAGGCTTTAAAACCTGGATGTTCAGGGCCGAAGGTGCCGTACTGACGCCCGGCGCGACTCCCCTGAATACGCTTGAATTCACTGATGATTGAATGGGCATATTGCTCAGTGGAAAACTCGGCGTCTTTTTGTGTGACTTCACTGGCTTGCTGAGTATCGGTTTTACTGATTTGTTGAATGGTAAAATGAGTAACAGGCATTTAGGTTAATCCCCGGTCGAGTTGGCTCTGCCAGCGTGCAAACATCATTGCACCGGTAAACAGGGTGCTCAGCAGCAGTGATTCTGCCAGACCTAGCCAGCGGGTGGGTGGCATGAGCGTGGCGAGTACAGCGCCAAGAAAATAAAACAACAATAGGAAACACAACCAGGCATGGCCGCGAGCATCGCCACGAATAATCACCCGGATAAAGGCAATCAGCGGCAGAAAATGCACCAGCCAGATCACCCAGGGGTTTTCACCCTTGGCAGGTGCTATGACCAGGTACCAGGCCGTCAGCAACAGCAGTAGCGCTGTGTAGCTGACCAGAGTGACAACACGGCTGTAGCGAGCTTTCTGAGCTAGGGTCATACAGGTCTCCGAAGAAGTTTCAGGGCGAGTTCACCAAGACGTTTTCCCTGGGCTTGGCAGAGGTTCAGTTCATCCGCATCGGGTGCGCGTTGGTTGTCGCTACCAGCGACATGCGTGGCGCCGTAGGGTGTACCACCGGTCTGCGTGGTCATTAAAGCCGACTCACTGTAAGGCAGTCCGGTGATGATCATGCCGTGATGCAGTAGTGGTAGCATCATGGTCAGCAGGGTTGTTTCCTGTCCGCCATGCAAGCTGGAAGTGGAACTGAACACCCCGGCGGGTTTGTTGATCAGTGCGCCGGATAACCACAAGCTACTGGTCGAGTCGATAAAATACTTCATCGGGGCCGCCATATTGCCAAAACGTGTGGGACTACCCAGTGCCAGGCCTGCACAGTGTTGCAGATCGTCATGGGTACAGTAAGGCGCGCCTGAATCAGGGACGGCAGGTGCCGTGGCTTCGCAGTCAGCGGAAACTGGAGGCACACTGCGCAGGCGTGCGGCAATGCCGGCCTGTTCCACGCCTCTGGCGATATGCCGGGCGAGCGTGGCTGTTGCGCCATGGCGGCTATAATAGAGTACCAACAGGTAGGGAGGCTGCATCAGAAAATCTCCAGCACCTGTTCTGGAGGACGGCCAATGCGGGCTTGACCCTGATGCACGACGATCGGACGTTCAATCAATTTAGGGTAACGAGCCATGGCTTCGATAATGGCTGCATCGCTGATCGTCTGATTCTCTAGGCCAGCTTCCTGATAGTCAGCTTCTGTGGTGCGTAACAAGGCGCGCGGAGCTATATTAAGCAGGCTCAAAAGCTGCTTGAGTTCGTCAGTCGAGAGCGGTTGCTTAAGGTATTCACGAACTTCCGGTTCAATACCTCGCTCCTGGAGTAATTGCAGGGTCTGGCGCGACTTTGAACAGCGTGGATTGTGGTAAATAAGGGTATCAGACATGGCTCTCTCCGTGGTTCCTGTTTGAGTTTACAGGCAGGGTATTGTATATCTCCGGGTAAGAGTTACCAACCAGCGAGAGCTATTCGTGAATATAAAATCAATTACCGGGTCGTCAATACTGCTGTTTATCCGTGACCTGATACGCCAGTTCTTCATTAATCAGGGTATTTTGAATGCATCGGCACTGACCTATACCACACTATTTGCCGTGGTGCCTTTGGTCACGGTCTCCTATTCTATGCTGGCCGCTATCCCGACTTTTCAGGGGGCGGGTGATATCATCCAACAATGGGTTTTCGAAAATTTTGTGCCAGCGACCGGGCAGGTTGTACATGAGTACCTGAGTGATTTCACCACGCAGGCTCGCCGGTTAACGGCGGTGGGTGTGGTGTTTTTGGTCATCACCTCCATCATGATGATGAAAAATATTGAGGCGGCGCTGAATCGTATCTGGCGGGTGAGTGAGCCGCGCAAAGGCGTTTCCAGTTTTCTGCTCTACTGGGCCGTACTGAGTCTGGGTCCGTTCCTGGTTGGGTTGGGGTTATTGGTTACCTCGTATATCACCGCGTTACCAGCTTTTAGCACGGCCTCCGAAGTGGTTGGACAGGGACGAATGCTGGCACTGGTGCCAGTGGTTTTTTCTGCAGTGGCATTTATGCTGTTATATGCGGCTGTACCTAACTGCCAGGTACCACTGAAAAATGCTTTTATTGGCGGGGTTGCAGCGGCGTTAAGCTTTGAAGCGGCAAAACGAGGATTTGCCTTTTTTGTCACGCAGTTTCCGTCCTATGAATTGATATACGGTGCCTTTGCTGCTGTCCCTATGTTCCTGGCCTGGGTATTTGTCTGCTGGGTCATCATTCTAATGGGTGCAGAATTAAGCCGGGCACTGACCATCTATCAGATTACCCAGCGTAATCGAAGCGAACCACATCTCTATACTGTGTTGGGTGTGTTGAACCGGCTTTGGTACGCACAACAACAGGGGCGGGCGCTGAGTGATACGGAGTTGTTGCAACAAACTCCTGGGTTGGATCAGGGGCGTTGGGACGGCTATGTGCAGTTGCTGCTGGAAGCTGATGTGATCCGACGCACCGATTCGGGCAGCTATCTGCTGGCACGGGATCTTAACCGCTTTTCCCTGGAGCAACTGCGAGCGCTGATGCCCTGGCCTATACCGGATGCAGTGGACAATCCCGAGGCCAGACCCTGGGAGTTGCAGTTGAGTGAACGTCTGGCTGAACTATCCCGCACCCGTACAGAGCTGCTGGAGATAGATCTGGCAACTTTGTTTTCGGTACAGGACACCAAGTCTTAGTCACTACTTCAACAGTGATCCCAACACACCGCGGATCAGTCGGCGCCCCAGGCCACTGCCAATACTGCGAGCGAGACTTTTTAGCATAGCTTCACTGGCTGATTCGCGGGTTCTGCTGGTGCGGCGGGTTGGGCTGTCAGCACGGGTTTTGGCCGCTTCAGTGGCCGCCTGTTCTTCGGCCAGCCGCTGTCGACTTTTTTGCAGTCGCGCCTCGATTTCTTCATGGGCTGAGTGGGGATCGTAAGCTTCTTTGTAGCGGCGTAGTAATGGGTCTGCGGTCAGTTGCGCTTGACGCGTTTCTTCATCCGCAGGTCCGATGCGCGATCTGGGTGGACAGATCAAGACCCGTTCAACCTGAGTAGGTACGCCCTTGTCACCGAGAACAGACACCAGTGCCTCACCCACACCCAGATTAGAAATCACCTCGACCGTGTCCAGCTCAGGGTTGCTGCGAAAAGACTGTGCAGCTACATTCACCGCTTTACGCTCTTTGGGGGTGTAAGCACGTAGCGCATGCTGAATACGGTTGCCCAACTGGGCCAGTACGGTGTCAGGCAGATCAGCCGGGCTTTGGGTGACAAAATAAACCCCGACACCTTTTGAACGAATCAGGCGTACCAGTTGTTCAATTTTGTTGACTAGTACGCGGGGTGCCGAGTTAAACAGCAGATGGGCTTCATCAAAGAAAAATACCAGTTCCGGTTGATCCGGGTCGCCGATTTCCGGCAGGGTTTCGAAAAGGTCTGACAATAGCCAAAGCAAAAAAGTGGCATAAACGCGCGGGGAGTGAATCAGTTTCTCCGCGCTGAGAATATTGATCATGCCGCGGCCGTTGCGGTCACAGCGAATAAAATCTTGCAGTGCCAGCGCCGGTTCACCGAAAAAATGCCGGCCACCTTCACGTTCAATCATCAGCATTCTGCGTAAAATCGCATTGACTGATGCCTTGGATACCGCCAGATGACTGCCGAGCTCACGGCCATGTTCTGCAACATAGTTAAGGGTGGTACGCAGGTCGTTAAAATCAACCAGCAGCATGCCTTCATCATCGGCATACTGAAAAATCAGGGTCAGTATACTTTCCTGGGTTTCATTCAACTCCATCAGGCTGGCAAGCAACTGCGGACCCATCTCGGACACGCTGGTTCTGACCGGTATGCCACGTTCACCGAACAGATCCCAGAAAGCGACCGGAAAAGAGTCTGGCTGGTAATCCGTCATGCCAATAGCCGCAATACGCTGATCAATTTTGGGATGGGGTGTGGCGGTACAGCAAAGCCCGGATAGATCACCTTTCACATCGGCCATAAACACCGGCACACCGATATTGGAGAAGGCTTCAGCCAGTACTTGTAGCGTCACGGTTTTACCTGTGCCTGTGGCACCGGCGATCAGTCCATGGCGATTGGCATAGCGGGGATTCAGGTGGATTTGCTGGGCGTTACCACCGATTAGAAGTCCTGGGTTCATCTATGCGTCCTGTGTGGCTGAGAGGCGATTTCTGCAGTGTAAGATATTTTTACTCTGTGGCGTAGATTTTATTTGGTGATGGCTATGGGGGGCTGGTTTGTGCTGGTGCCATGCTGGGGTGGTGGTATCGCTTTGGTGTGACGCGTTAGGTAGGTGCCTCGTTGGGGTGGTGGCATCACTTTGGTGTGACACGCTTTTCGTCATCCCTGACCGCTCCGCTGCCGCCGTCCGGGCGGCAGAGGGTCCCACCAAAGCGATACCACCACCCCGCCGAAACTCTGTGCCAAGTCAAATTGTAGACGGATTAGAATAAGACTGCAGGGACATCGTATATACCAATCTATGAAAGTGCATTTTCAGACATTATCTCTGCACCCAAGTTTGAGAGGGCTGATGGGGTCGGGTTTGGCTGACCATCTGCCGCCCGGATGGCGGCAGTTGAGCCCACAGGGATGTGTTTACGGCGTGTCAGACAAACTCGACCCCATTAGGCCTGAGCGCACTCGAGTTAACGAAATGTATTGATATTAGTAAATACTAATATATAATGCTGGTCATTGTGCAAAGCTCTACTCTGAGGTAAATGACTATGCTGCGCGACCGACTGGTATCGCTTTCCATCAATCACCCACGTTGGGTGTTTGTGACCTTTTTATTCCTGGCGGTGATCGCTGCGATACAGCTTCCCTCTATCCAGGTGGATACCGATCCGGAGAACATGCTGCCGCATGATCAGGTGGATCGTTTGTACCATGAAGAGGTCAAGCAGCGCTTTGGTATGCACGATATGATCGTGGTTGGGGTGGTGAATGATAGTCATCCTGCCGGGATCTACAATCCGGCTTCGCTGTCTGCCCTGCATAGTCTATCTGAATCGATTCTGACACTGGACGGGGTGATTCGTCAGGATCAGATGGCACTGAATCTGGTAGATGACATTTCTCAGGAAGGCGTGGGGTCTATCCGCTTTAACTGGATGATGCAGCAGCCGCCTGAAAGCCAGGCTGAAGCCGATGCCATACGCGATGCGGTAGAGCGTTTGCCGATGCTGCAAAATACGCTGGTATCTGGTGATAACCAGGCCGCAGGTATCTATGTGCCGATTACACATAAATCAGAAAGTTATCGGCTTTCAAATGAGATTCAGGCGATTATTGATACCCTCGACAGTGAGGATGAATTCTATATGGCTGGTCTGCCGATAGCGGAAGACACTTTCGGGGTGGAGATGTTCATCCAGATGGCGATCTCGGCGCCCTTGGCTGGCTTGATGATTTTTGTGTTGATGTGGGTATTTTTCCGCAGTTTCCTGTTAATTACTGCGCCGATGATTGTGGCTATGGGAGCGGTCATTATTACCATGGGGCTGCTGATCGGGCAGGGCTTCAGTGTGCATATCATGAGTTCCATGATCCCCATCTTTCTGATGCCAATTGCGGTGGTGGATTCGGTGCATATTCTGTCGGAATTTTCAGACCGATATAAACCGGGTGAAAATCCACGTGAGGCACTTAAAAATGTCATGGGGCATCTGTTTACACCGATGCTATTTACCTCGGTTACCTCGTCTATCGGCTTTGCCTCACTGGCTTTTACCCCGATACCACCTGTGCAGATTTTTGGTTTACATGTGGCGTTTGGCATCATGCTGGCATTTGTGCTGACAATTTTATTTGTACCGGCTTATATCATGAGCTTGTCAAATAAGCGCTTGGCACAGCTCAAAGACCACAATATTCAGCAAGATGACAACTCGTTACTGGGGCGGGTGTTGTCCTGGACCGGACGCTTTTCGGTCAAGGCTGCCAAACCCTTGCTGGCCGTGTTTATGGTGGTGATACTGATCAGTGCCTGGGGTGTGACTCAGATTCAAATCAACGATAATCCGGTGCGCTGGTTTAAATCAGATCATCAGTTGCGTATTGCTGATCGTGTGATGAATAACCATTTCTCTGGAACCTATGACGCCTTTTTGGTGCTGGAAAAAGCAGATGCCGTACCGCCACACCAGCAATTACAGCAGCAACTGGAAAGTGCGCTGGATCAGGCTAATATCGATCCAGCCTTGCGGGCGTCACTAGACGAAAAGCTCAGTGCCGCTGAAGATCAGGATTTTGACCGTTACACCAGTGAGTTGGGGGCTTTGCTGGATCGGGCCTCTTACCAGGACCGGGATAACGAAGACTTCTGGCTAGACCTGTTGGATCTGGTTGAAGCCGCCCAGATAGAGGCCAAATATTTCCTCAATCCGGATGTGCTCAAGTATATGGATCAGATGATGCTGACCCTGGAGCAGAGTGACGATATTGGCAAGATCAATGGATTGCCGACCCTGGTTAAAACGGTATTTCGTGAGCTGAACGGTGGCGATGAAGCGATGTATCGTCTGCCTGAGACGGCCCGGGGCACGGCGCAGACACTGCTCAGTTTCCAGTCTTCACATCGTCCGGATGATCTGTGGAAAATGGTTACGCCGGATTATCTGTCCAGCTTGCTGTGGTTTCAGCTCAGCAGTGGTGATAACCAGGATGTCAGTCGGGTGATGCAGCAGGTTGAGGACTACATCGCCGCCAACCCGCTACCTGAAGGTGTCAGCGCCAACTGGGCAGGCATGTCTTATATCAATGTTGTGTGGCAGGAAGAGATGGTTAATGGCATGCTCAATAGCCTGATGGGGGCCTTCGTCATGGTACTTATTATGATGGTAGTGCTGTTCCGCTCGGTGAAAATGGGTCTGCTGGCCATGCTGCCTTTGAGTATTACCATCCTGTTTATCTATGGGCTGATCGGCTGGGTGGGCAAGGATTACGATATGCCAATTGCTGTGTTGTCGGCACTCACTTTGGGCTTGTCAGTGGATTTTGCTATACACTTCCTTGAACGTGCTCGCGCCATATACCGTGAAACCGGAAGCTGGCCCGCGACGGTGGATGAGGTCTACAAAGGCCCCTCACGTGCGATAAGTCGCAACGCCATCGTAATCGCCATAGGTTTTACGCCGTTATTACTGGCGCCGCTGGTACCTTATATCACCGTCGGCTTTTTCCTGGCCACGATTATGGCGGTATCGGCTCTGGTCACGATCGTGGTGCTTCCAGCCGTTATTGAGCAGATTAAAAACAAAGACCGCCTGTTTGGCGGCAAACAGGAGGCATAAGATGAATAGCTTACTGCGCAAAATGGCCGCAACAACACTGAGTGCATTTTTCAGTTTGACAGCCTTGGCGGCTGATATGACGGATGTGGATGAGATTGTACGTCAGGCTAACCTTGCCAGCTACTATCAGGGGGATGATGGCCGCAGTGAAGTGCGTATGACGATCACGGATGGTCAGGGACGTGAACAGCAACGTCAGTTCACTATTTTACGGCTGAATGAAGAGCCGGGCGGACGTCAGCATTTTTACGTCGCCTTCAGCCGTCCGGCCGATGTGCGCGATACGGTGTTTATGGTGGCTAAAAATATAGATCGGGATGATGATCGTTGGCTGTATTTGCCCGGTCTTGATCTGGTACGACGTATTTCAGCCGGAGATAAACGCACCAGTTTTGTCGGTTCACATTTCTTCTATGAAGATATATCTGGACGGCAACCGACTGAAGACAATCATGTGCTGACCGACACCACCGCCGAGCACTATGTGGTCGATAGTACTCCAAAAGATGCCAGCACGGCCGATTTTGCCAGTTACCGTTTGTGGATTAACAAGACGCATTTGTTGCCGGAAAAAATTGAATATGCAGATGCGCAAGGAGAAGTCTATCGCCGAGTTGAAGTCCTTGCTGTGGAAGAGGTTCAGGGGTTTCCGACGGTTATGCACAGCCAGGTCAGCGACCTGCGCAGTGGCGGAAGTACGGTGATGGAGTTTGGTTTTGTGTCCTATAATATAGGCTTGCCCAAGGATCTGTTCAGTGAACGTTCTCTGCGACGTCAGCCGCGTGATTGGCTGCGGAGACCCCAGTGATGCGTGTCCGCCGACTGCCGGGGTTGGCAGTATTGCTTTTGCCACTGCTGTTGCTGCCTAGCCTTGTACAAGCGGAAGATTGGGATGATCCCTGGGCGGAAGAGGAGTCGACTCTGAGTCTACACGGGTTTTATGAACTGGGCGCTGGCGCACGCATCAACCGTGATCCGGTGTTAGGTCGGGATATGACGCTGGCTGAAGCGCGTGCCCGTTATGAACTGAGTGATTATCTCGGTGGACTGCACTGGAGTCTAAAAACAGATCTGTATGCCGATGGCGTTGAGGATAAACTGCGTATCGATCTGCGCGAAGCGATGGTCGATTTTAAGCTGGGAAATGATGTGGATATGCGCCTGGGACAGCAGGTGCTGACTTGGGGGACCGGCGATATGCTGTTCCTCAATGATCTGTTTGCTAAAGACTGGCAGTCTTATTTTTCCGGTCGTGATGATGAGTACCTGAAAGCCCCTTCGTTGAGTGCTAAGGCGAGTTACTTTACTTCAGTTGCCAATCTGGATCTGGTGTGGACGCCCGAATTTCAGTCAGACCAGTTTATCAACGGTGATAGATTCAGTTATTTTTCCGCCATGAGTGACTCGCAAATGGCCTCACCGGACGGGCGTATCCGACCACAGACACGTGATCGCTGGGGGCAGGAAAGCCAGTGGGCCGCGCGCCTATATGGCACAGCCGATGCCACCGAATGGGCATTATATGCGTATCGCGGCTACTGGACTCAGCCACTGGGAATGACATCGACCGGTGAGCCTTACTTTCCCCGTCTGGATGCCTATGGTGCCAGCGCGCGTGCTCCTCTCGCTGGCGGTATCGCCAATGCCGAGATTGCCTGGTATGAGGGCAGTGATACCCGAGGTGATAATGCCCGGATTCCTAACGACCAGCTACGGGTTTTGCTGGGGTATGATCGTGAGGTCATGACAAATTTTAATGCAGCTCTGCAGTATTATCTGGAGTGGACCCAGGACTATGCTGCATTGGAGCAAAGCTGGCCCCTGGCGGATGGGCGTTACCGCCCGGATGAGTACCGCCATTTGCTGACATTGCGTCTTACTCAGCGTTTACGTCAGGATAATTTAACCTTGTCGTTGTTTACCTATTGGTCACCCAGCGATAAAGACTACTTCGTGCGTCCAGCCGTGAATTATCGTTTTGATGATCATTGGCTACTCACTCTAGGCGGAAATCTGTTTGGTGGGCAAAAGCCGCATACCTTCTTTGGTCAGTTTGAGGATGCTTCCAGTCTGTATGCGCGGTTGCGTTACAGCTATTAGTTCATCATACGCTCATTGCACGGAAATAATTATTTTAAAAAACCTTTAAACATACATTCATGCATGTATAATAACCCGGTTGAATAATTAGGCCGCTCTGCCTCTGCTTGGCAGTGGTGATGGTTGGTTTAAATCGGGAGAATTAGTTAGTGATGCAATGGTTTAAGAGTGAGCGATTGTCTGCGAAGGGTTCTACCTTGCTTGGTATGGTACTACTCCTTGTCTTGGTGGGTTGTCAGGCAGACGATGATGTTGCTCAAGCGTCGAGTGCACCCTCTGCGGCACCCGTGCGTGTAGTGACAGTTAACCTGCGTGAAGTGACCCTGACAGAAGAGTATGCCGCACGTGTTCAAGGTTCACGCGAAATTGAAGTGCGGGCACGTGTTGCCGGTGTATTGGAAGAGCGCCTGTATGTTGAAGGTCAGGTTGTAGAGCAGGGCACGCCACTATTTCGCATTGATCCTGAAATCTATGAAATAGAGTTGCAGCGTGCCAGTGCAGAGCGAGCTAATGCGCGCGCTGAGCTGAATCAGACTAATCGTGAATGGCAGCGCATCAGTGCACTCTACCAACAAAATGCAGTCAGTCAGCGCGATCGGGATAATAGCATGTCGGCCAGAGAGCTTGCTGAGGCGCGTTTGGCACTAACTGAAGCGGGTGTAGCAGCGGCTGAACTTAACCTGAGTTACACGCAGGTAGAGGCACCTTTGTCGGGCATCACCGGCCTGGAAAGTTTGCCCGAAGGGAGTCTCATCGAACGGGGTACTCTGCTGACTCAGGTTACTCAGCAGGATCCAGTGCATGTGCGCTTCTCTCTGCCGGAACGCGATGCGGCGATTCAGCAAGCCGCACGCCGAGCTATGCGTGGCGAACCACTCAATGGAACACGTGAAGCCCGTTTGCAACTGCCTGATGGACAGATCTATGCACTGGTAGGCCGGATTGACTTTACCGATAGCAGTATTGACCCACGTACAGGTAGTGTCTCTGCCCGAGCCGTATTCCCTAATCCTGATGGTGAGTTAGTACCGGGGCAGTTTGTCCGTGTCCGTGTTGATATGCAAACACTGGGTTCGGCTTTTGTTATTCCGCCGGAATCAGTGGGTCAGGGACCACAGGGGCCGCAGGTGTTTGTTATTGAAAACGGCCAGGCACACTCACGCATTGTTGAACTGGGACCGGTGACAGCTGAGGGTCAGGTCATTCTTTCAGGCTTGCAAGCTGGAGATCTGTTGGTGATCAGTGGTCAGGTAATGTTAGGTGATGGTGCCCCTGTACGTGTGCTTGATGCTGATTCACGAGAGGGGGTGTAATGCTGAAATTTTTCATTGACCGACCCATTTTTGCGTCGGTGCTGTCGATTATTATCGTGCTTGCCGGCCTTGCTTCCTTGAGAGCACTTCCTATAGAACAGTATCCTGATGTGGTGCCGCCACAGGTGGTTGTGACAGCAAACTACCCGGGTGCCAGTGCCGAGGTACTGGTTGAAGCTGTAGCAGCACCTTTGGAGCAGGAGATCAACGGTGTTGATAATATGCTCTATATGGAATCCAGCTCTACCGATTCCGGTAGTCTTCAAATTACTATTTCATTCACTATGGGCACTGATCCTGATCAGGCGGCTATTAATGTGAATAACCGGGTCCAGGCTGCTTCCCCGCGTCTGCCGCAACAGGTACGAGATCAAGGGGTCAGTGTCGAAGCGCGCTCCACTAACCTGCTGATGGTGCCGGTACTGTTTTCACCGGATGGAAGTCAGAGTACCCTGTTTTTATCCAATTATGCGTTGCTGAATATCCTTGATGAATTAGTGCGAGTACCAGGTGTTGGTGATGCCTCGTTATTTGCTGTCGAGGATTATTCTATGCGTATCTGGCTCAGCCCAGATAAGTTAGCACAATATGAACTGACGCCTTCAGATGTGGCTGCTGCTATTCGTGAACAAAACGCACAGTTTGCTGCCGGTAGTCTAGGCGCAGAGCCTGTACCCGACGAACAAGCGTTTACTTTTACTGTAACCACCCGTGGTCAGATGTCTGAGCCGGAAGAGTTTGAACGAATCATTCTGCGTTCCGAGGTAGATGGCAGTACTTTGCGTTTGGGTGATGTTGCGCGTGCCGAGCTAGGATCGCAGAGCTATGCCTCATCTGCTACATATAATGGCCAAGCTGCCGTACCTTTGGGGATCTATCTGCAACCTGGAGCGAACGCGCTGCAAACCGGGCAGGCAGTGATTGCGGTGATGGATGATATATCCCAGCGCTTCCCTTCCGGCGTGGAGTACACGATTGCCTATGACACTACTGAGTTTATTGACATTTCTATTAACGAGGTGTTCGTCACCCTGCTGATGGCGGTGCTCTTGGTGGTACTGGTGACCTTCCTGTTTCTTCAGCATTTGCGAGCTACGCTGATTCCGGTGGTTGCTATACCCGTATCACTGATTGGTACCCTGACCGGTATGCTGTTGATGGGCTTCTCCATCAATATGCTGACTCTGTTTGGACTGGTACTGGCAATCGGTATTGTTGTGGATAATGCCATTATCGTGTTGGAAAACGTTGATCGTCTGATCCAGGAAAAGGGTATACCTGCTCGTGAAGCAACGATTGAAACCATGAAGCAAGTATCGGGTGCTGTGATCTCATCGACACTAGTATTGGTTGCCGTATTTGCTCCTGTGGCATTTCTGGGCGGACTCAGTGGCGAGCTCTATCGACAGTTTGCCGTTACGATAGCCGTTTCTGTTGTGGTGTCCGGTGTGGTAGCACTGACCTTGACCCCCGCCATGTGTGCATTGTTGTTGGATAAACAGTCGCATCGGGTAGCTAAGCCTTTTCAGTGGTTCAATACGGCGTTTGACCAGTTAACGGCTGGCTTTTCCTGGCTGGTTTCAAAATTGTTACGTCATGCGCTGATAGGTGTTTTACTGTTTACAGGTGTTATTGTGCTGGCAGTAAGTCTGATGGCTCGTTTGCCATCTGGCCTTGTACCTCAAGAAGATCAAGGTGTTGCTATGGTGGTATTCCAGTTGCCACCGGTATCAGCCCTATCGCGTACATCAGAAGTGCGTGACCAGTTATCTGTCGTCCTGCGGGAACTGGATGAGTTGCAGGCATTCACTGCGATTTCCGGATTTGACATCATCTCCGGTTCCTTGCGTACTAGTGCCGGTGTAGGTTTTGCCAACCTGACAGATTGGAAAGAACGTACCGGCGAAGGGCAGGATGCGCTGTCTCTTGCTGGTCGGATTATGGAGGTGGGTGCGCAGATTCCGGAGGGTGTGGTAGTGGCTTTTACACCGCCCTCTATCATGGGAATGTCATTGACAGGCGGTGTTGAGGGTTATCTTCAAGTCCGTGGTGATGCCACCACTGATGAAGTGGAAGCTCATGTGCGTCGACTGATGACAGCTGCGAATGAACGTCCTGAGTTAGTTAATGCACGTACCACGCTTGATACCCGGGTTCCGCGTTATTCGGCAGAAGTAGACCGGGAAAAAGCTAAAGCGGCTGGTGTGCCGATTAATTCAATCTTTGAGACAATGCAGAGCACGTTTGGATCGTTATATATAAACGACTTTACACTGTCTGGGCGTATCTGGCGGGTTAACTTACAGTCCGAAGCGGAGTTTCGCAGTCAGCCGGAAGATCTGAACAAAGTGTTTGTTCGTTCCGATCAGGGTGAGCTGATCCCGCTTAGCTCTCTGGTTACGCTGGAGCGCCAGACCGGGGCTGATATTCTAAATCGGTTTAATGTCTATTCGGCAGCGAAGTTCCTAGCTGATGCTGCTCCAGGCTATACCACCGGACAGGCCAAAGCAGCAATGGAAGCCGCTGCCGCTGATGTGTTGGATGATAATAATCTACTGATTGGCTGGATTGGTGAAGCCTACCAGTTAGATGTTGCGGCTGGTGCTGGCGGTATGGCATTTGCTATGGGAATGGTGATGGTCTTTCTGATCCTGTCTGCTCAGTATGAGCGTTGGTCATTGCCGCTGGCGGTAGCAACAGCAGTGCCTTTTGGTGTGCTTGGTGCTGCACTGGCATCACTGATGAAAGGTTTCCCCAACGATATCTACTTTCAGGTCGGGTTGCTGGTTTTGATTGGTCTGGCAGCGAAAAACGCTATTCTAATTGTTGAGTTTGCTGTTCAGAATCGCCGTGAAGGTATGAACTCAACTGATGCTGCAATGGCTGCTGCCCAACAGCGCTTTAGAGCGATTTTAATGACGGCTCTAACTTTTATCGTGGGTAACTTGCCATTGGTCTTTGCCAGTGGTGCTAGTGCGGTAAGCCGTCAGGAGATCGGTACCGTAGTGGTTGGCGGGATGCTAATGGCCAGTTCACTGGCACTAATATTTGTCCCCTTGGCCTATAAACTGGTAGAAGATTTTGCCAGTCGGCGACGTTCGCGTCATATGGTTGAGCCGTCCAAGGAGGTGATGGGTGAGTAACCTCGTGCGTTTACCTCTATTGGGTTTGGTGCTGATCTTGACTGGTTGTGCGCTGGGACCGGAATATCAGCGTCCGGCAACTAACCTGCCAGAGCAGTGGTCTGTATCTGAGGCAGATTCACGCATGCAGCATGAGGAGTGGCAGGATTGGTGGCAGAAATATCAGGATCCAAATCTGAATCGTCTGGTGGTTTTGGCGCTGGAAGATAATCTCGACTTGCGCTTGCAACTGGCACGCATTCGCGAAGCACGCGCTCGCCTGGGGTTCACTCAGGCTGATAAGCTCCCGTCCATTAGTACTCAGGCCGATGCAGCACGCGAGCACCAAGCGTCAGATATGACTACAGCTGATCGGTCAACACTTAATAACCAGTTTGCAGTGACAGGTATGCTGAATTACGAGCTTGATCTCTGGGGGCGTCTGGCGCGTGAGCAAGAAGCAGCACAGGCATTACTGGAGCAGAGCCACTTCGTGCATCATGCGTTGGAGTTGAATGTGATTGCAGATCTGGTGGCTACCTATTTTGATCTTCGTAATGCTGAAAATCAGCGTCGTATTACCGAGGCTACCATTGAGTCACGTGAGGAAACGCTTAGGTTGGAGCAGTTACGCTATCAGGCCGGACAGAGTGATGAACTGTCGTTACGTCAGGCTGAGTCTGAGCTTCAGTCTGCGCGAGCACAATACCCTGTGCAGCGTGAACGAATTCGCGTGCTTGAGGGAGCTCTTGCCGTGTTAACTGGTATGTCACCTGCAGAATTGATGGATACCCTCAGCTATGGTGATACCCATTTGGAGGCGATAAGGTTACCAAAGGTGGTGCCTGCACTGATGCCTGCTGAATTGTTGCAGCGTCGTCCGGATATCCGGGCAGTTGAAGCGGTACTGATGGCAGCCAATGCCTCCATAGGTGTGGCCGAAGCCAATCGCTTCCCTCGTTTTAATCTTTCTGCATTACTGAGTAGTAGCAGTTTGGATGCTGCAGATCTGTTCACTAGTGGTGCAGCTGGTTGGGGCCTTTCGGCAGGTCTGGTTGGGCCGTTGATTGATTTTGGTCGGAACCGTTCGCTAGTGGCATCCGCTGAAGCTCAGGCGGAACAGGCTGAAATTCAGTATTTATCCAGCGTACAATTGGCTTTCAATGAAGTGCGAGATGCGCTGGTAATTTATCAGACCAGTGCTGAGCGAACGACAGCTATCAGGCTTCAAGAAGAAGCTTATCAGCGAACCCTGCAACTGGCTGAAATACGATATCGTGAGGGGTTGATTGGATTCATTGAAGTACTGGATGCGCAGCGAGTATTGATGTCGGTGCAGCAGGCGCATTCAGAAGCTATCCGCAATGAGCTGATTGCCAGTGCGACGTTATTCAAAACCTTGGGGGGTGGTTGGGAAGGCTGACCCTTCGACTCAGGACACCTTTACTGTACAGATTAAACGCAGTAATGTGTCCACCATTTCCATGCCGCGCTCTTGAATCGAGTAATCTTGCGGGTATCGGAGCCAGTCGTGAAAGATACCACTCAGCATGGACTGCAGCATACGGGCAGCGGTTTGCGGAGACATATCTGCCCGTAGCTGCCCCTGCTGATCTACAGCATTAAAGTAGGTGGTCAGCATGTCGAAAGCTTCATTGGTGATCTCTTTTTGCATGGCCAGCGAGTCCAACTCAGCCAATCCCCCACTGTGATAGACCAGAATGCTGTGTACTCGATGGTAGCGCGGTTGTTCCAGTCGTCTCAGGCCTTCTATGCAGGCCAGTCGTATCGCTCGTGCAGGGTTCTCTTTCCGGTCAGGTTCATCAAGTTCTTCAATGAACTCTTCGAAGGGTAAACGTACCCGGTCCAGCATTGCACGGAAAACCTCGGCCTTATTCTTAAAGTGCCAATAGACTGCTCCACGTGTTAACCCAGCCTCTTTAGCAATCTGTTCCAGTGTTGCATTAGCTACACCTCGGGCAAGAAAGACATTTTCGGCAGCATCCAGTAATTTTTCACGTGTGGCAGCAGCTTCGGCTTTGGTACGTCGGGCCATTGAGTCTCCAATAAAAGCAGAAAGGAAAGTGCATTATTGTAACCTGACCCCGCTAGTTTTTCATGTTAAAGCGTTTATTTAGATATTATGTGTTTTATTGAGCACTATGGGTAATATCCCTAATACTTTAGTTGTTAATCAAGACTAAAGTCGTTCCCTTGTGTATCGACTTCTCTCTCTATAAGGGTATACCTTTACGACTCCCCGTGAAGTGCGCTGGATTCGCACTTCAATCCGTATTTTAAGGCATAAAACAGAGAGAGCATTATGTTATATCAGCGTAAGCATGGTGAGGAACACCCTTACTGGCCTGCCGGCCCGTTTAAGATTCGGTTGCCGTTTATTCATTATCGCTGGGAAGTGGCGGAAACGATCCAGGCTTTGGTCATGTTTGTGGTCGCTATGGGGATGATCCCCCTGCTTGAGCGCTATCTTGGCCTGCCTTATGACGTTGCTTTAGCGTATGTAGTGATTTGTGGTATCGGCTTTATGCTCCCCAACCTGTTGGGGGTGCCTTTTGTACCTGGGTGGATTACACCGGCGATACCGGTGGTGCTGCTGTTTATCGGTGGTTTTGAGCCGGGTCCAGATGCCATCAGGGCGCTGGTTGCGCTTCAGTTAGTGGTAACCTTTATCTTCCTGTTTATGGGAATAACGCGGTTGGGCTCCAAGCTGGTTAATAACATTCCCAACTCCATCAAGGCCGGGATTTTGCTGGGTGCGGGTATTGCAGCGATTAGTGGTGAAATCAGTGAAGGTGGCCGTTTGTATAATACGCCTATTTCACTCGGTATCGGTGGCTTGATTACCGTGTATGTACTTTTTTCTTTGTCGTTTCGTGACTGGGTGGAGAAGCATCGCTGGGCCAAAATTATTGCCGGTTACGGTATGGTACCGGGTATGCTGATTACCATGGTGATAGGTTGGACTGTGTCCGAGTATCCGCTTCCGGCAGTAGAGTGGGGAGTTGAATTGCCGGCATTTGGTCAGATCTGGAACTACCTGCCGTTTACTATAGGCTTTCCATCTATGTCACTGATTCTGGCCGCTATACCCACGGCGATTATTGCCTATATTATTGCCTTCGGTGATATTATTGTCGGGCAGAGCCTGCTTAAGCGTGTCGATCACCTGCGTCCGGATGAAAAAATTGAAGTTAACGTTGACCGTGTTCATCTGGTCACCGGTATCCGTAACCTGATGCACTCCTTTTTTGCACCTTACCCAGGGCTTGCTGGTCCATTGTTTACCGGTGTAATGGCGACAATTGCTGAGCGCTATCGCTATGGTCGTGGAGCTATGGATACGATTTATTCGGGTGCGGGTGTTTTCTGGATTGTGGGCTTCATTGCACTGTTTCTTTTGCCGCTGGTCACACTCTTCCGTCCGGTATTACCGATCGCCTTGTCTATTACCTTGCTGATAACCGGCTACCTGTGTATTGCTGTTGCTGTTGAGCAGATAGATAATGCCACCTCTATGGGTGTGGCTGGCATTATGGGCGTGGTTCTGGCAACTCATGGTGCGGCCTGGGGGCTTGGGATAGGTTTTGTACTATGGTTATTGATTGAGCTGCGTAGCAAGCAGTCCTTGAAAGAGCACGCCGGGGAGGAGCCGGAGGAACCGATTCATATTGAAGAGGAGCCCGATCCTCTGGTTGTTGCCGAGGGTCAGCAACCACACTAACGGCTGAGATAAACTCATAAAAGCCGCACTGAGCTTGCCAGTGCGGCTTTTATCTATGAGGGGTGCGAATCAGCTGGCAATAGGTTATATTCTTGGTATGAATAAACTTCCTCAAATACAGTTGGTTATAGTCGCACTTCTGCTGTTGGTTCTGGTATCCGGTTGTGCTTCATCACCGCCGCCAGCCAGGGCACAGGATAATATCTGTGACATTATTTCACATGATCCTTCCTGGTATCATGCGGCTAAAAAATCCGAATCCCGCTGGGGCACGTCAGTATCAACCCAGATTGCATTTGTACGCCAGGAATCTGCGTTTCAACATAATGCCAGGCCTCCCAGACCTTATCTGTTTGGTTTGATTCCGATGCCCAGAAAATCATCAGCCTATGGTTATGCACAAGCACAGGATGGCACCTGGAGTGATTACCAGCGAGCCACAGGCAATCGATTGGCTCGGCGTAGCAGCATCGAAGACACACTGGATTTTATCGGTTGGTATAATCGTGTCTCATTTCAGCGTAATGGTGTCGCATTACGTGATACATACAATCTTTATCTTAATTATCATGAAGGCCATACAGGTTTTAAAAACGCCAGCTACAATGCCAAGCCCTGGCTGATCAATGTAGCCCGCCAAGTTCAAAGCCGGGCGCAGTTGTATGAAAGCCAGTTACCGGGTTGTCGTTTGCCCACAGGCTTGTGTCTCTGGCCATTTTGCTGAGCCTGGTCAGCAATAGTGCGCTGAAACTCAGCTAAAATTAAGATAAATAAGTGCAGCAAGGAGTGGCATCATGACTAAAATTTCAAAGCTATTGGTTAATCTTACCACTGACGAGAATACCGAGGGTCTGTTGGAGAAAGCCGTACGCATCGGTCAGTCAACGGGTGCGGGTATCGAACTGTTCAAATGTGGCTATCAGTCTTATCCCAGCAGTATGAATATGGTGGGGCCGACTCTACTTGAGAACCTTCAACACCAGCAATTACGGTTGTTGGAAGAGGAGCTTGATCGTATCGCGGCTTCTTTTCGGCGTTTACAACCTGGCATTACCACAGATGTCGCCTGGGCCAGAGATATTTCCGATGGTGTTTTGACTAAAGTAAAACGTTACCAGCCTGATTTGCTATTACATGAGGTTGCTGAGCATCCGCACCTGTTGCACCGCATACTGGTACCGCAGGACTGGGAATTGCTGCGTGAAGTCAAAGTGCCGCTGTTGTTGTGTAAAGAACGGCCTTGGCCGGATCGTATGCGTTTGGTGGCGGCGATAGATCCCTTTCATCTACATGACAAAGCGGCTTCTATGGACCATGAAATTCTGGAGCAGGCGCGTTTGCTAGCGGAAAGCTTGGGGGCTGAATTGCATATTCTACATACCTATGCATCGGTCCCTCAATCGGCTATTTTTGATGACAGTGTCATTGGTGATTTTGAATCCATGCAAGCGCGCATTAAAGAAGAGCATGAAAACCGGTTAGTCCAGGTAGTGCAAGACTTTGATCCGGATTTTGATCTGTCACTCTTGCATGTTATTGAAGGTGAGATCCACCAGAAACTGCCCGAATTTGTTCGCGATCAGGGCATGAATCTGGTGGTGATGGGCTCGCTTGCCAGAGGCATGTTGGATCGGCTGTTGCTGGGTAGTAGTGTGGAAAGGGTACTGGATGTCGTACCCTGTGATGTACTGGTGTTAAAACCGGATGCTGCTTAGTAATCAAACTCCGACCAGACAGGGGCATGATCAGAGGGTTTGATCATGCCACGCACGTCATAATCTATATCGCTTGCGATACACGTTTGAGTTAAAACTGGTGTGGTGAGGATAGCATCAATGCGCAGACCACGTTTGGGATCATCTTCAAAGCCTTTACTACGGTAATCAAACCAGCTGAATTTGTCGTCTTTGTGTGGATGGACCTTACGGTAGCTGTCCTGAAGACCCCACTGATGCAGTTTAGATAACCATTCACGCTCTTCCGGCTGAAAGCTGGTCTTGCCGGTCTTGAGCCAGCGTAGGCGGTTAGGTTCACCTATGCCGATGTCGATATCTTCAGCCGAAATATTCAGATCTCCCATCACCACCAGCGCTTGATCAGTCGAGTATTGAGTCTGTAGCAGGCTGAGCAGATCAGCATAAAACTTACGCTTAGCGGGAAACTTAATTGCGTGGGCAATGTTTTCTCCCTGTGGGAAATAGCCGTTAATGACCGTGTAGGTTTTTCCGGAAGCACTGATAAAATCACCGGTTATCAAGCGTTTTTGAGCTGTGTCATCGTCACTTGGGAAGCCTTTCTCTATCCGCAAAGCTGGTTGCCGCGATAGCAGGCACACACCGTAATGGGTTTTTTGACCATGGAAATAGGCGTGGTAACCCAGCGCTTCAATTTCAGCCAGTGGGAAGGCTTCGTCGGTGACTTTAGTTTCCTGTATGCCGATAACATCTGGCTGATGGGCCTCAATTAGTGCTTCCAGTTGATGTATGCGCATACGGATACTATTGGTATTGAACGAAACCAGTTTCATAAAGCTCACTCTTGGATTGTCATAAGAGGCATTATTCTAAAAGGCTTCAGCCAATCCGGCAAACTGATTGAGGAGTTTTATTGATAGTTAATATTAATAAGTTTTTTAGCTTAACTAGATTGGTCAGTATCTGGCTACAGCGTGTATCCTAATCACTATTCTGAAAACCTGAGGAGTCAGTCGTGAGTCAGTTTGATTTTGATCTGTTTGTTATCGGTGCAGGGTCGGGTGGTGTGAGAGCAGCACGTATGGCCGCATCCATGGGTGTGCGGGTGGCGATCGCCGAAGAGCGTTATCTGGGTGGTACCTGTGTCAACGTTGGCTGTGTGCCGAAAAAGCTCTATGTCTATGCTTCACACTATGCTGAAGGTTTTCATGAAGCGGCTGGCTTTGGTCTTCAGACCGAGTCACTAAGCTTTGACTGGCCGACACTCAGAGACAATAAAATCCGGGAAATCAGTCGATTGAATGGTATCTATGAAAAGATGCTGTTGAACGCTGGCTGTACACTGATTCAGGAGCGCGCCACAGTAGTCGGCCCCCACGAGGTTAAAGTGGGAGATAAAACCTACAGCGCTGAACGTATTCTGGTTGCTGTAGGTGGCTGGCCGTTTGTGCCAGATATTCCTGGAGCTGAACACATTATTAGCTCCAATGAAGTGTTTGATCTGGATCGTTTTCCTGACAAAGTCATCGTTGTTGGCGGCGGCTATATCGCTGTCGAGTTCGCCGGTATTTTTGCCGGGTTGGGAGCAGAAACGCATCTGGTACATCGCGGTGAGCTGTTTCTGAAAGGCTTTGATCAGGAGGTGCGTGAGTTTACTGCCCGTGAAGTCGCTAAAAAAGGGGTGCAGTTGCACTTCAATACAAACCTGACAGGGATAGAAAAAACGCCTGAGGGTAAACTGATTGCACAGTTCGATGATGGCCACCAGGAAATAGCTGATCAGATCATGTATGCAACCGGTCGTGTACCCAAGACTCAGGGGTTGGGGCTGGAGCAGGTTGGCGTTAAGCTCAGTGGTAAGGGTGCTGTAGTGGTGAACGATCAGTTCCAGACGGTTGTGCCTTCGATTTATGCCGTTGGGGATGTGATTGACCGGGTACAATTGACACCCGTGGCTTTAGCGGAAGGGATGGCGTTGGTTCGCTCGCTTTATGCGCAGGGAAATCCGGCGGTGGACTATGAATTGATTCCAACGGCGGTGTTCTGCCAACCCAACATCGGTACCGTGGGATTGACTGAAGAGCAAGCGTGTGAACGCTATTCGAAGGTGGATGTGTATCGTTCAGAGTTCCGGGCGATGAAGCATACACTGAGTGGCAGTGATGAGCGTACCTTGATGAAGCTGCTGGTCGACCGTGAAACAGATAAAGTGCTGGGTGTGCATATGGTCGGTGCCGAAGCAGGGGAGATCATTCAGGGGATTGCTGTAGCGCTGAAGGCAGGCGCAACCAAAGCGGTATTCGATGCCACCATTGGCATACATCCTACCGCGGCTGAGGAGTTTGTTACGATGCGTGAACCTTCAAGCCCTTTTACCGGTTGAGTTAGACTTGGCTGTCGTTAACCGGCAGCCAGATACGAATATTACGGAACCAGTTTAGGCTTTCCAGCTCTTCTTGCAGATTGGTTTCCAGTGTTTGTCCAGCCAGTCCGGTATTTTCCAGCAATGCATAGATCTCGTGGCTAAACTTGATTTCGAGTTCGATGAACTTGGGTGCATAGTAGATGGTCAGTTCATAGGCTGGACAATCACCTAATAGTCGACTGACAGCGGCGTTCAGGTGGTTTTCCACCTCATTGCGTGAAGGCATCAGTGGTTGCGTGAGATCGGGTATTAACTCATCGTCATAAGTGTCGATGTGGTAGATGATGTAACCTATGTCATCAAAACGGTCTTTAAGTTTGGCGCAAACGATATCACCAATAAAGTGTCCTTCAGACGCGCTCATGTGAGCAGGTATCTGCAGATGCATCTCCAGCAGACCCTGCCCTCCCATCATACGGGTTCTGAAGTTGTGTACATCGATCACACCGTCAACTGACAGCGCCGTTTCACGCAGCTGGTTGACCCGTTCCTGTGGCAGCCCGGTATCAACCAGTTCAGCCAGACTTTTAAGTAGCAGGTCGATACCTATCTTGGCGATTAACAGCGCAACCAGCACGGCCGCGAGTGCATCCAGCCACCAGACACCCAGAATAGCTCCGGCTATAGCTATCAGGACAACAATCGATGATAGAGAATCTGTTCGATGATGCCATGCATTGGCAATGATCAGATTGGAATGGTTTGCTTTACCCACTTTCAGGGTATAGAAAAACAGCACTTCATTAGCCAGAATCGAAATGGCAGCGATGATCAGCGCTGGCCAGGATGGTGGTGAAGGGATTTCGCCCGCAAAGAGTAACTTGAGGCTGTCCCAAGTCATGAAACCAGCAACTGAAAGCAGAATGACTGCCAGAAATACGGTGCCTAGTGTTTCAAATCGACCATGCCCCCAAGGGTGCTCTTTGTCCGGTTTTTTGTGAGAAATGCCCAGCAGAAATATGACCATCATGTCGGTGGCCATGTCAGATAACGAGTGCAGCCCGTCAGCAATTAGTGCGGTGGAGCCGGTCAAAACACCACCGATTACCTTCAGCGCGCTTAAGAGTGCATTGACGATGGCGCCAATGATGCTGATTCGTTGAGCTGCCGCCTGTCGCTGATCGGATGTGTCGCGCATCTGTAAAAAACCGCATGAATAAAAAATCACTATCTTACCCTGTGTCAGCTTGAGCTGCCATCATGAATAGTTAGAAATAAAAGCGACACGGGAATGAAATAAAATGTGAATAACATTCGATAAAAGGGTTGACAGGCGAAAGATCTTCACAAAAACGGAAAAAACAAAATCCAATCCGGAAATTCTTGATAAGTCGTCAAAAAATACCATAACTATTTGATTTTTATATATAAAAATAAGTGATTAATTTTTGATCAATCTGTGTTGGGGCGTGTGGAAACGGGGTTAAAAAACACTTATTGTCGTTCTTTGCACAGGGTTATCCACAGAAGTTGTGAGTAGGCTTATACAGCCTATGTATACTGCGGGGTTCAGCGTTTTGGACAGGCCTTTCGGCCAGGCTTGAAAGGCTAAAAAGTTTTTTGCAATGCAGCATTTAGCCTGTGCTTCTGCTAAAATTTTTGCATCATTCAGAAAAGTCAAAAGCGGGTTGATTTTATGCAAGCGACACTGGTTAGTCAGATCTTTCTGCCTTTTGCTTTGTTCATTATTATGCTCAGTGTCGGCATGTCACTTAAACTGTCGGATTTTATGCGTGTCGCCCGACAGCCTGTTCCGGTTTTTCTGGGTATCCTGACGCAGTTATTAATGCTACCTGTACTCGGTTGGATTGTAGTACAGCTGTTTAATCTGCCGCCATTGCTTGCTGCAGGACTGATGATATTAACGTTTGCTCCCGGTGGCGCCACGTCGAATGCGATTACCTTGCTGGCCAGGGGGGATGCAGCGCTGTCAGTGTCGTTGACCGCCATTAATAGCCTGATTATTCCGTTTACTCTGCCGCTACTGACAGCCTTGATTCTGAGCTGGCTATCATTGGAAGCCACGCTAATCCGTTTTCCGGTAGCTCAGGCAATCGGTCAGATGATATTGATTACTTTGTTACCGGTGATATTAGGCATGTTGTTTAGTCAGTATTGTTCGGAACTGAATCGTAAACTTCGCGCTCTGTTTCGTTCATTAGCGCTGATCCTGATGTTAATGACCGTTATTTTGCTGGTAGTCAGCAGTTGGGATCGTTTGACAGTATTACTGCCTCAGCTTGCGCTGCCAGTTTTGGTTTTGGTATTAGCCGCTATGAGCCTGGGTTATGTACTTGCCAGACTGGTGGGGCTGGATGAGCCGCAGCAGATTACATTGCTGGTGGAAGTGGGGCTGCAGAATGCCGGAACTGCGTTATTGGTGACCAGCACCCTGTTGCAGAGTCCGGAGATGTCGGCCAGTGCATTGGTTTATGGTGTGTTGATGCAATTGCCTGCGCTGCTGTTGATTGCCTGGCGTAACCGTTTTTGGTTGTTTGGCATCCTGAAGCAACTGTCGGTGGGTAATTAATCTATGCCAATCAGTTTGTGGGTTTGCAGGCTGAGTTTCCAGCGTGGATGGGCTTTACAATAGTCAATGCAAGCAACCAGTGATGCTGCTTGAGCTGGGCCATCCATGGGTTGCAGATAAAAGTGGTCGAACTGCAACTGCTCAAAGCGCTCAGGTAAAGCCTGAGTCTGGGGATAAACCAGTTTTAGCTCATTACCTCCTTGCAGATATAAGGGCGTATCTGCTTTGGGGCTGACACAGATCCAGTCGATGCCGTCAGGCAGCGGTTTGGTGCCATTGGTTTCTACGGCAATAATAAATCCTTCCTGGTGCAAAGCGTCCACCAATGTTTGATCCAGCTGCAGAGCAGGCTCACCACCGGTGCAAACCAGATATGGGGGCTGTGTAGTGGTGAGTGGCCAAAAGCACTTCAGGTGAGCCACCAGCGCCTCTGCAGAAGCAAACTTGCCACCGTTCTGTCCATCGGTACCGACAAAGTCTGTATCACAAAAATTACATACCGCTGAGGCACGGTCCTGTTCACGACCAGACCAGAGGTTGCAGCCGGTAAAGCGACAGAAAATAGCCGGGCGACCCGCATGTGCACCTTCTCCCTGCAGGGTGTAGAAGCTTTCTTTTACGCTGTACATGACGGTACTCTGTTTGGCGCTGAGTTAAAAAACGAATTTCCCGGCAGATTAATCGCTGACAGGTTCGCCACCGAAGCTGTTTGCCAGTGCCGGTAGCAGGCGAGTCATTTCCAGTCCCATACGGGTAACCGCGGCATCAAAGTCTGCCACTTCGTCTTCCGGACGGTCGTGTTCCAGTTGCTCATTATACTGGTCCGTCAATTTGAGGCGGTGAAGGGTCAGATCGGCATGCAATACAAAGCTAAGTTGCTCTTCCCAGGTAACCGCAAGACGAGTGACCTGCATGTCAGTATCCAGATGCGCACGTATTTCATCACTGAATAATGGTTGCCCCTTGATACGAATGACGCCCCCCTCGGCAGAGGTGTCGCGTAGCTCACATTCATCATCTACTTCAAAGCCACTGCTGACCTGGTGGATATCCTGTAACCACTGTGTCATCACACTGGCTGGAGCCTGATTAACATTCAGGGGTTTTACTTTGAGTGAGCCAAGGGCCTCGCGTAATGCATTCAGTAACAGCTCACCCCGGTTGAAACTGCCAGAGTCGATCAGCAACCAGCCTTGCTCCGGCATTAGCAGGGCACGGCAACTCTGGCGCTTGGAGAAAGCGCGTGGTAACAGTTCCAGCACGACTTCATCTTTAAGTTGGTCTTTCTCTTTTTTGTAGACTTTGCGTGCGTCAGCGGCCTCTATACGACTGACTCGTTCCTGCACCTCATCACGAATGACACTGGCTGGCAGAATACGCTCTTCCCGCAACAGGGTGATCAGCATAAAACCGCTGCTGGTGAACACTAAAGAATCAGCAAAAGGGCAGGGAGCTACCCAGCCACTGCGCTGTAATTCATGGCGTCCACAGGGGGTGAAAGGGTGTTCTGACAGCGCTTTTTCAAGAATTTCCGGTGACAGGGTTGAATCAGGTTCAAAGCGGTAGCAAAGCAAATTTTTAAAACTGTTCATGATTGTTACAGGCCCTCATAAGCCAGCAGGCTAAATACGGCGACATTACTGTCCTGGATTTTTTGAGAACCCATCAGGTCGGGCAAATCAATCAGTGAGGCGACTTCATGAACCTTGCCACCGAGCTTGTTGATCAGGGATAAAGCGGCCATGACCGTGCCACCGGTAGCAATCAGATCGTCAAATACCAGCACGTTAGCTTCAGCTACTGGCTGTAGCGCATCTGTCTGCATTTCGATGGCAGCGGTACCATATTCTAAATTGTATTCCTGAGACAGAGTGTCGCCGGGCAATTTACCTTTTTTTCGAATCAGTACCATCGGCAGATTTAACTGATAAGCAACCACTGATCCAAGAATAAAACCCCGGGCATCAATGCAGGCTATGTGGGTTATATCCGTGTTCATGTAGCGCTGGATAAACGCATCACAAACCATGCGCATAGCCTTGGGATCTTTAAAAACAGGAGTCACATCACGAAAAATGACACCGGGTTCCGGCCAGTCAGGGATCGAGCGGATCACCGACTTGATATAGAGTTCGTCGTAGGACATTTATGTCTCCGAAGGCAAGGGATTCAGCTTGTGGATGCGCTGATTAGCGGCCGCTCTTGCAGGCATTATCAGTAGATTGAGCTTCGCCTGAGTGCTCGTTGAGCTTTTCACTGTCCAGGATTTCAACTTCTTTTCCATCTACATGGATCAGTCCCAGCGTCTGAAAACGGGTAAATATACGGCTGATGGTTTCAACGGCGAGTCCCAGATAGTTGCCTATCTCGTTACGTGACATGGATAACCGGAAGAAGCTGGCTGAATAGCCGCGTTCATGAAATCGCTGCGATAGCTTCAGCAGGAAGCTGGCTACGCGTTGTTCGGCATTTTTCTTCGATAACAGCATCATCATCTGTTGGTCGTTACAGATTTCCTTGCTCATGGTACGCAGTAACTGACGTCTGAGTTCTGGCATGTGTCCGGAAAGTTCATCCAGGCGTTCAAAGGGAATTTCGCACACCGTAGTGGTTTCCAGCACTTTAACTGATACTGGGTAGGTCGATGTATCGTAAGCACTTAAACCGACCAGTTCACCGGGGAAAAAGAAGCCAGTGATCTGCTCTTCACCGTCATCGGTAATACTGTAGCTTTTTACCGAGCCAGCACGAATGGCATAAACGCTGCCAAAGGTATCACCTTGGCGAAATAGGTGCTCACCCTTTTTTAAGGGTCGACTTTTGTCGATGATCGTATCCAGCCGTTCCATTTCTGTCATGTTGAGTGACACCGGCAGGCAAAGAGAACTCAAACTGCAGGTACTGCAATGCACCTGATTCAGGCTGTGGAGCTTACCCGTTGCTTTTTTATTTTCCATTTGCTTACTTTCCCGTGAACTCATAGTTATAGGCACCATTATGTAACATTTCTGCGGCAGGGTGAAGGCTGCACCAGAATAGTTCAGCCTATTCTGCTAGCGCCGATGTTAAATAATGCGTGAATAACCCCGTGTCGGCTGTTGTTTGGGTATGTAAGCGTCGAATGCCATACAAATACGGCGGATGAGCAGACGACCCGAAGGGGTAACACTGATATGGCGTCCTTGACGCTGAATCAGACCATCGTCTTCAAACTGAGCCAGTTCTGCTAACTCTGCAGCAAAGTATTGATCAAAGTTTAGATTGAAACGTTTTTCGATTGCAGCAGGATTCAATTCAAAGTGGCAAATCAGCTGGTTAATCACCGCTCCTCGGATAAGGTCATCATCAGTCAGACAGACCCCGCGTTTGATGGCGTGCTGCTGTTGTGTCACCGCTTGCGTGTAGGCTGCCAGGTCGTGTTCATTCTGGTAATAAACCCGGCCTATCTGGCTGATTGCTGAAACGCCCATGGCCACCAGATCACATTCAGCATGCGTTGTGTAGCCCTGAAAGTTTCGATGCAGTTGACCTGCCGCCTGAGCCAGTGCCAAGCTATCATCGGGTTTGGCAAAATGGTCCATGCCGATATAGACATAACCTGCGTCCAGCAGTTTATCAATAGTGTTTTGTAGTATCGCCAGCTTGGTTTCCGGCGAGGGCAGTTCATCTGAATTGATATGTTTTTGAGAGCGAAAACGGTCCGGGAGGTGGGCGTAGTTAAACACTGACAGGCGATCAGGATTCATGCCGATGACTACGTCCAGGGTCGCATCAAAACTTTGCTCAGTCTGATGCGGCAGACCATAAATCAGGTCCATGTTGATGGATGAAAAGCCCAATTGTCGCGATTTATCCAGAACTGCCTGGGTTTGTTCCAATGGTTGTACGCGATTGACGGCACTCTGCACCTTAGGGTCCAGATCCTGCACCCCTAAGCTGATGCGGTTAAAGCCTGTTTTGCGCAACACCTCCAGTGTTTCCGGGCTGGCTTCGCGTGGATCGATTTCAATCGAATAATCCCCTTTGTCATCATCACGCAGATTAAATTGACTGCGCAAAGCAGACATAAGCTCATGCATTTGCTGGTCGCTGATAAATGTCGGTGTACCACCGCCCCAGTGCAACTGATCCACGATCCGGTCATCACTGTACCATTGTGACAGCTGCTTCATTTCGCGATAAACAGTTTCGAGGTAAGGTTGAGCCCGGTCACGATTGCGGGTGATAACCTTGTTGCAGGCACAGTAATAACAAACATGGGCACAAAAAGGGATATGAACATAGAGTGACAAGGGGGCAGACTTGTCAGCTGAAGCTTGCCCCTGGGTAATCAGCGATTCAGGTGAAAGTGCCGGATCAAACTGCACTGCTGTCGGGTAGGAAGTATAGCGTGGGCCTGACAGATCATAGCGTTTAATCAGATCCATATTCCATACAATGCGGCTATCGTTTATCACCAAAAATACCTCAATTTAATCAATCTTTAAAACTTTGTCGGTGTCAGTCTGCTGATTCTACAGGTTGAACAGACTGTTGAGTGGCAAAGTGTAAATACCAAAGCCAATAATCAGTGCGCCTGCTATCTGGCGCGTCAGGCGTTTCTGCATCAGACTACGTACCTGGCGGGCGAGCAGTCCAGTGGTAAACATGGCTGGCAAGGTACCCAGACCAAATGCGGCCATTAGCAAGGCGCTCTGTTGCCAACTTCCTGCGGCCGAAGACCAGAGCAGTGTGCTATACACCAAACCACAGGGGAGCCAGCCCCAGAGTATACCTAATAACACCGCTTGGTGTGGATTACGAACAGGCAAAATTTTGGCCGCATGAGGCTGGATATGCCGCCATAGATGACCACCCAAGGTTTCCAGCCGGGTAATGCCAAACCACCATTGACCAACATAAAGTCCCATAGCTATCAGTAATATGCCTGCAAAGGTTTGCAGTATCAGACCTGTGATGCCTGTTGCAACCATGGCGCCTGCAATGCCTATTAGAGCACCTGCAAGGGTATAGCTACTGATGCGGCCGAGGTTATACCCCAGTAGTATCAGCCAAGCCGGGTATCTGCCACCCTGAGTATTCAAACCAACGCTGGCCGCAATGCCCCCACACATGCCGATGCAGTGGGTGCTACCGAGTAGTCCGATCAGGAAGGCTGTGGTCAGCAGCAGGGGTTCAGTCATCCAGTTTCCGGTTACTCTTTGGGTCTACTTTAGCATCATCAGGGATCATGTCGTCATCATCGTCATAGAGAATGCTGTGAGCGGGTGAATCTAGGTCCTCGAACTGACCGCTGTTAACGCTCCAGAAAAAAGCCCAGAAGGCTATTCCAGTTAAAATCAGAGCGATTGGAATCAAAATAATGATAACTTCCATCAGGTACCTGCCTTGGCTTTAGCTGACTCAGGCCGTGGAGCTGTCTGAGTAGTTTGTGGGTTTTTGGCACGACGTGCCAGGCGCATGGCATTACCGGTTACTATGAGTGAACTGGCAGTCATGCCGATGGCCGCAATATAGGGGGGAACTAGGCCCAGGGCAGCGGCCGGGAGGGCGATAATATTGTAGAACAAAGAAAGGCTCAGGTTTTCTTTAATGATCGTTCGGGTCTTGCGTGACAGACGGATGCCTACGGCCAGTGTTTGCAGGTTGTTATTGGTTAATACGGCATCGGCATTGGTTTTTGCCAGGTCAGTCGCGGCGCCCATGGAGACTGATGTCTGAGCACCAACCAGCACCGGTATGTCGTTAATACCATCGCCCACCATAATGGTTTGCTTGCCCTCAGCCTGGAGTTTACGGATGTGTTCCAGTTTTTGCTCCGGACTCATGCCACTGTTGATCTGATCTATTCCGAGCTTTTCAGCAATGCGCTGTACCGCCGGTGATGTATCCCCCGTGAGTATCTCAATACTCAGCCCCAACGTCCTGAGCTCATGGATCGCCTGGCGGGTCTCGCGACGGATCTGATCGTCCAGTGCAAACCAGCAAAGAGCCTGAGATTCATCCGCCAAGAGTATCCACTGGCGTTGCAGATCGGGCATTACAGGCAAGGGTTGCCCCGATAGCTGCATAACATAGTCAGGTTTGCCGATACGGTAGCGCTTATCTTCAATACGGCCTTCTATACCTTGACCAACAGTCACTTGAATGGCTTCTGCAGCGCGGGTGTACCAGGGGGTAAAAGCTCGTCCTATAGGGTGCTCAGACAAAGACTCAAGTGCAGCGCCCCAGTTAAGAGCATCTGCAGACGATATACCATTCAGGGGGTGCGTTTCCTGAATAGCCAAACGTCCTTCAGTAAGTGTGCCGGTCTTATCGAAAATGATATGTGTGGCTTTACTGAAAGACTCTAATACATGACCTCGGGTGATCAGCAAGCCCTGTTGACGGAGGGTTCCTGTTGCAGCAGTCAGTGCCGTGGGCGTAGCGAGTGACAGGGCACAGGGGCAGGTTACAACCAGAACGGATAAGGTGATCCAAAAGGCATTGGCAGGATCAACGATGTACCAGATCGTAGAAACGCAGGCGGCCACGATCAACGTAGCGCCGACAAAATAACGCGCAATCTGGTCGGCTACACGAGCCACATAGGGCTTTTCACTTTGAGCACGTTCCAGCAGTCTGACAATGGAGGAAATACGACTTTTTTCACCCACCGCACTGACCTGCATCTCTATCGGGTTTTCGATATTGATAGTCCCGCCTACCAGTGAATCCTGAAGCTTTTTTGAGATCGGCATATATTCACCGGTCAGGGCGGATTCATCAACTGATGAAAAGCCACGGGTGATGAAGCCGTCAGCGGGGATAGTTTGTCCTGGCTTGATACGAATCAGGTCCCCAGGGTGCAATGAGCTGGCAGCAACCAGCTGTTCTTCGCCTTCAGCGTTAATGCGTAAAGCACTTGCCGGAATAAGGTTAAGCAATGCATTTCCCGCGCGGCCTGTTCGTTGCCTGGCTTTCATTTCCATAAAGCGACCAATGAGCAGGAAAAAAGCAAACATGGTCACCGATTCGAAATAGATATCACCGGTATTGAATAGTGTGGCCCAGGCACTGGCAATATAGCCTCCCCAGATGGCAATGGAGACTGGGATGTCCATGGTTAGATGTCTGGTCTTAAGGTCGCGAAAAGCATTTTTCAGAAAAGGCAGTGCCGCATAAAGTACCACAGGGGTTGCAACCACCAGACTGGCCCAGCGCAGCAGCATGACATATTTTTCCTCCATGCCGGTGCCGGCGATGTCGGCAGCATAAATGGCGACTGCAAACATCATCGCCTGCATGGCACCAATACCTGCCACACCCAGTCGTATCACGGAGCGCTTACTTTCCTGGGCGAGTAATTGCTCCTCTTTGTCAGGGTGGTAAGGATGTGCTTTGTAACCGATACGAATGATTTCAGCTAATAGTTGGCTGAGTTTGATATCGTCCGGATGCCAGACCAGACGGGCCCGATGGTTAGCCAGATTAACGCTGAACTTGATCACCCCGGGTTGCTTGGACAGGTGATGTTCAAGTAGCCAGACACAGGCCGCACAACTAATGCCTTCGATAACCAGCGTTGCTGTATGTGTATCGGTATTTTGACCTGAAACGAACGCTTGTTGAATCTCATGATTATCGTAGAGAGCCAGCTCTTTGGTCAGTGACGCTATTTCGGAAAGGTCGGCTGTTGCCGGACTGAGTTCATCACCACGATGCTGGTAAAAGTTGTCCAGTCCTCCTGCGACGATTGTCTGTGCCACCGCCTGGCAGCCGGGGCAGCACATACGTTTGTCTTCTTCATTGATGCGTGTGAAGTAGTTGCTGGCTGGAGGAATGTCAGAGCCACAGTGAAAGCACTGCTCAGGCTCTGTGTTTAGATTGACTGCTTGCATCAGTTACTTCCAATCGGTCCTGCTAGGGTATAAATGCCAGAACCTTATCTTCAAAGGGGGGGCGGGCAACCTGCATGATTTTCCATTCATTTTCTGGTGACATCAGAATAAAGGTCGAACGCGCTGTAATGGGGTGCGTCAGACGGCCATTGAACTGGTGTAGATCACCCAGACGATGGAGTATTATGACATGATCGCGTTCCTGGTTGGCGCCCACTTTAACAAGTAATTCCAGTGTGGCAAGCTCAGCAGGCAGATCACCCTTCATGGTTAACACGGCTTCGCCGGTTTGGGTATCCAGCCTCAGGTCGGCACTTAATCCCAGCGCTCTGGCGTTTTCAATCATCGACTCATCTATAGAATAACCGCGGCCATCCCGGACAAATTCTTTATTCAGTGGTGGATCTATGCGCTGTTGAGAAATGGAAACCGACAGCATAATAAAGCCTACAGTCATGGCGGCCAGTATGGGCGTTAAAATAAACCACAGCCAAGGCTGTTTGTACCAGGGTATTATGTGAACAGTGTTTCGACTCATCTAGAGACCTCAAGAGAATAGGCGGCAAATAAATTGCCGCCTATTATACTGAAAAACAGTTAGTAGTTTTACCTTTAGCGAATTGGTGCAGGTCCCATGAAGCGACTCTCAACCGTTGCGCTGACTTTAGGTTCATCGACTGTTTCGACAGTGAAAACAATCGGTGAGTTCGCTGTACTGAGTTTATTTTTTTCTATCTGAACCCGGATCGGGTAATCCAGTAGTTCACCGGCACTGACATTAAACACAGGATCATTGACTAAATTAAGTCCCTCAATGCCTTCTACCGTGATCTGGTAACGCCTGTCGACCTGCTCTTTGTTGGCGACTTTCAGAGTGTAGACGTTCTGAATCAGAGTACCTCTGACTTCATTAAACAGTGCACCGCGATCACGTATGGCTTCAAACTCAATTGGGACGCGGTTTGACAGCACATAGACAAATGCAGAGCACATAATCACAACCGCTGTCAGGTAGCCCATCAGGCGTGGACGTAAAAGCTTGGTAGGTTTTCCATTAAGGGAGTGCTCAGTGGTATAGCGAACCAGGCCGGGCTCATAGCCCATTTTGTCCATAATCTCGTTGCATGCGTCAATACATGCACCGCAAGCTACACATTCATACTGCAAACCATCACGAATATCGATGCCAACAGGACAGACGTTAACGCAAGCGTAGCAGTCGATACAGTCACCCAGGCCCTCGGCTTTGTAATCAGTACCTTTTCTGCGCTTGCCACGCTTTTCACCGCGTGCCTCATCATAAGAAATGATCAGGGTGTCCTGATCAAACATAACACTCTGGAAGCGGGCATAAGGGCACATGTAAATGCACACCTGTTCGCGTAACCAGCCAGCATTACCGTAGGTGGCAACAGTCAGGAAGCCCAGCCACCAGAGTTCCCAGGGCCCTAAATCGGCACTGAGAATACTGGGTATCAGCTCACGAATCGGACTGAAGTAACCAACAAAAGCTGTTGCGGTAGCCGCTGCAATGATCAGCCATAAGATGTGCTTGGCTGTCTTTCGCAGAAATTTTTCGCGGTTCATGGACTCTTTGTCCAGGCGCATGCGTTTGTTTCGGTCACCTTCGGTGATACGCTCAGCCCAGATGAAAAACCAGGTCCAGACAAACTGAGGGCAGGCATAGCCACACCATAGACGTCCTGCAAATACAGTAACAAAAAACAGGATGAAGGCCAGGATGATCAGTAACCAGGAGAGCAGCATGAAATCCTGAGGCCAGAAGGTCATACCAAATATATGAAACTGGCGGTTAGGCAAGTCAAAAAGAACGGCTTGGCGGCCATCGTACTGCAACCATGAAAAAGTAAAAAACATCACCAGCATAAAAAAGCCAGCGGCAGTGCGCAAATTTTTGAAAAAGCCTTTGTAGTATTTGACGTAAATATGCTCTCGTTTGGCATATAAGTCGTAGGATTGACTGTTGTTGTCTTTTCCTGGGGTTACATCTTTGACGGGTATCTGGTTCATGGTCTGCCTGCCATCGTTTAACAAGTGTGGTTGTTATTCGATTGATTGAATAAGTAAACGCTTAAGTAATGATATTATGCCAAAAAAAAAGGTGATATGACCTATATCATATCACCTTTATTTAGATTACATGCAATCAGTCGTTACTAAGACTCATGACATACGCTGTAACCAGATGTCTCTGGTCATCAGTCAGAAGAGCGCTGAATGAAGGCATTACACCAAAGCGGCCCTGACGCAGAGTTTGTGCGATCTGCTCGAAGCTACCGCCATACAGCCAGGTATCATCGGTCAGATTCGGCGCACCCAGAGCTTGCATACCAGTACCTTCTGCGGTATGGCAGGCTGCACAAAGGGAGGCGAACTGAGGTTCAGCACGTGCTGCAGATTCAGCATCGTGCTCACGATCGCTGAGACTTAGAACGTAATGAGCCATGTCGCGCACACCATCTTCACCCAGAACCGCACCCCATGCAGGCATGGCGCCGTTTCGACCCTGATGCAGGGTGGTTTTGATGGTTTCTGCAGACCCGCCCCATAACCAGTCACCGTCAGTCAGGTTAGGGAAGCCGTAAAAACCGACACCCCCGACACCGTGGCAGACTGAGCAGTTGTTGGCGAACAGGCGCTGACCAATACGTAATCCTTCGGCGTTTTCTGGCTGCTGAAGCTCTTCAACAGACAGAGTAGCGAAGCGTTCGAAGATTGGGGCGTAATGCTCTTCAGCATATGCCATTTCTTCTTCCCACTGACCTGTTGAGGTCCAGCCAAGCAGACCTTTGAAATTACCCAGACCTGGGTAAAGTAACAGGTAAACCAGACCGAAAACCACGGTGGCGACAAACATCTGAAACCACCATTTTGGCAGCGGGTTGTCCAGCTCTTCGATACCATCGAAAGAGTGGCCAACCGTTTCTTCAGTTTGTTCCTGATGTGGCTGACTTCTTCTGGTTGAAAGTAACAACCAAGTACAACCCAAGATAACCACTAAAGTGATTACCGAAATCCATGCGCTCCAGAAAGCACTCATTTCTCATCTCTCCCGTTATGGGCGCGTTCATTGTCATTTTTCTGCACCTCATCCTCGTCTTCATCAGCGAAGGGAAGGTTGGCAGCATCATCGAAAGGCTTTTTGTTCTGGGGCAATAGCACCCAGATAAACAAACCGATGAACGTGATCAGCATGATCAATGGAATGAACGGGCCATAGACTTCATAACTCACAATGGATTACCGCACATCATAGTTTGAGTGGGTTTTACCGAGTGCCTGCAGGTAAGCTACCAGTGCATCAATCTCGAGAATACCCTCTACGTCTGTTTTGGCGTTGGCAATCTGCTCATCAGTAAAGGGAACGCCCAGAGTTCTCAGGACTTCCATTTTGCTGGCAGTATTGTCACCGCTGACCTGACGTTCAAACAACCATGGATAAGATGGCATTTTTGATGTCGGTACAACGTCACGCGGGTTATAAAGGTGCGCACGTTGCCAGTCATCAGAGTAACGCTCACCTACGCGGGCCAGATCAGGACCGGTACGCTTAGAGCCCCACAGGAACGGATGCTCCCATACGTGCTCATTGGCAGTAGAGAAGTGACCATAGCGCTCAGTTTCGGCACGGAATGGACGGATCATCTGCGTGTGGCAGACATGACAGCCTTCACGAATATAGATGTCACGGCCTTCCAGCTCAGCAGCTGTATAGGTGCGCATATCCTGAATAGGCTGAGTCGTAGAGTCTTTGAAGAACAAAGGCACAATCTCAGCCAAGCCGCCGGCACTGATCACGATGATGATCAGCATTGCCATTAAACCGGCATTCTTTTCAATAGTTTCATGTTTAATCATTGCTATATGCTCCTCGCCCGAATCATGCAGTCTGCGCAGATGTTTCAGCGTCGGCTGCTTCTACGGAGCTGCCGCCACGGACTGTCTGCCAGACGTTGTAAGCCATGATTAACATACCCAGCAGGAAGATAGCGCCACCGATCATGCGTACAAGGTAACCTGGATGGCTGGCTTCCAGCGCTTCAACAAAGCTGTAAGTCAGTGTGCCGTCCTGGTTGACTGCGCGCCACATCAGGCCCTGCAGAATACCGTTAACCCACATAGACACGATATAGAGCACGGTGCCTATTGTAGCGAGCCAGAAATGTACGTTGATCAAGCCAACGCTATGCATTTTAAGCTTGCCGAACAATTTCGGAACCATATGGTATACCGCACCGATGGAGATCATTGCTACCCAACCCAGTGCACCGGAGTGAACGTGACCGACTGTCCAGTCAGTATTGTGGGATAGCGCGTTGACTGTCTTGATCGACATCATCGGACCTTCGAAGGTAGACATGCCATAGAATGACAGAGAAACCACCAGGAAGCGCAGGATAGGGTCAGTACGCAGTTTATGCCAGGCACCAGACAGCGTCATCATACCGTTGATCATACCACCCCAGGATGGAGCCAGTAGAATCAGAGACATGACCATGCTTACAGACTGGGTCCAGTCTGGCAGAGCTGAATAGTGAAGGTGGTGGCCACCGGCCCACATGTATGTGGCAATCAGTGCCCAAAAGTGCACAATTGACAGGCGGTAAGAATATACCGGACGGTTAGCTTGCTTCGGTACGAAGTAGTACATCATGCCGAGGAAGCCCGCTGTCAGGAAGAAGCCTACAGCGTTATGACCATACCACCACTGAACCATGGCATCGATAGTGCCAGGGTAAGCCGAGTAGGATTTGATCATGGTAACTGGCATAGCCGCACTGTTTACTACGTGCAGCACAGCAATAACCAGGATAAATGCCATGTAGAACCAGTTAGCTACGTAGATATGAGCTGTCTTGCGCTTGAAGACAGTACCCATAAACACGATCGCATAAGCTACCCAGACCACAGTGATCAGGAGATCGATTGGCCATTCCAGTTCCGCGTACTCTTTAGCTGAGGTTAACCCCAGTGGCAGCGTAATGGCGGCTGAAAGAATAACCAGTTGCCATCCCCAGAAGGTAAATGCAGCCAGTCCGTCAGAGATCAAGCGAGTCTGACAGGTACGCTGCACCACGTAGTAAGAGGTAGCAAACAGGGCGGAGCCACCAAATGCGAAAATTACCGCATTGGTGTGTAACGGACGTAAACGTCCGTAGGATAACCAGGCTGTGTCAAAGTTCAGTGCTGGCCAGACCAGCTGGGATGCTATCAGTACACCTACGGTCATACCGACAATACCCCAGACTACGGTCATGATGGTGAATTGACGCACCACCTTGTAGTTGTAGGTTGAATGATCAGTTGCAATGCTCATATCAGGCTCTCATCAACAAGCTGTTAATAGTAAGAAGAGTTCCACTGGCGATTATCAGTGAATTACCCCTTCATTTCAATGTGATCCAGGGTTTATCTGCGACAGCTTGTCGCGGGTCATGAATGATTTTTTTGTAAGTTATGTTCGGTTTTGTTTTGTTTTTTGATTTGTGTAATATATTGAAATTTATGAATTAATCAGATAAAAATTCATGTATTTTAGACTTTTCTTATATGTTTTTTTGTTTGAATTACGCTTGTGGATGCTACTTTAGACGGGTTGGGAGCGGCTGTTTTTTTATGTTTACTTGATATGGATCAAAAGTATTTTGCAGTAATTATTCAGGTTATGCTGTCTTCCCCAGGTTAAAGGTCGAGTTGATATGTCATTTACATCCATTTTATTGCAGTGTCGAGCCGGATTTGAATCAGAATGCGCGGCTGAATTCTCTGAACAAGCTCTTGGGGCAGGGCATACGGGTTATGTTCGCTTTGAACGGAATGCAGGATATGTACGCTTTATGTTGCAAACTGACGCGCTTGCACTGTTGCAACAAGTATCGTTTCGGTCTTTGGTGTTTACGCGTCAATGGTGTGCTTGTCTGGAGCCCTTTGATCAGTTGCCAGCAACCGACAGACTGAGTGTGTTGCTTGGACCGGTGGCAACCCTGCCTGCCTGTGCGGAGTTACTGGCCGAAGTGCCGGATACTACTGAAGGTCGGGAGTTACTTCCCTTTGCCGGAAAACTCAGCTCAGCGATGGCGCAGACGCTGCGTCAACAGGCTATTATGTTGCCGCGTAAAGCGCGCACCGATTGGCGGATGCATCTGTTTGCGTTATCTGGCCGTCATCTGCTGATGGGTGTCAGTCCGGTGAACAATGGAACTAAATTGGCTATGGGTATACGACGGCTGAAATTTCCGGCACAAGCACCGAGCCGCTCAACCCTGAAGCTTGAAGAAGCCTGGCACTGGTTTGTTCCTCGTCACCAGTGGGGCGAACGCCTGGGTGGCGGTAAAACTGCCGTGGATCTGGGTGCCGCACCTGGTGGCTGGACCTGGCAACTGGTGCAGCAAGGCATGTTCGTGACAGCGGTAGATAACGGTCCTATGTCTGAAGATTTGATGGATTCAGGCCAGGTTGTCCATAGCCGGGAAGATGCATTTTATTATCAGCCGCCAAAACCGGTTGACTGGATGGTGTGTGATGTCGCGGATAAACCGGCACGTGTTACGGCCAGAATGCTGGAGTGGGCACTGCGAGGCTGGTGTCGTGAGATGATTTTTAATCTGAAATTGCCGATGAAAAAGCGTCACCTGGAGGTGCAGCAATGTCTGGATATGATCCGTACGGGTCTGGAACAGGCTGATATTTCCTATAGTCTCTCGGCGCGACATCTGTATCATGATCGGGAAGAGGTGACCTGTTATCTGGATTTACGGCGGTAATAATGCCTGTAAACCTGTTATGAATGCGTTTAGCTGGTTTCTAAGGCACAAAAATTCTGAGACAATGTATCTCTTTTTCTAGAAGCTGGCAGTAGCGGATGAACCAACCTGTATCAGACATGACACTGGATACTTCTGGGTTACTATGTCCGGAACCTGTGATGTTGCTGCACAAAAAAGTTCGAGAGCTGACGCCCGGGCAGGTGTTGTTTGTTAAAGCAACTGACCCGTCTACTCAGCGTGATATTCCCCGGTTCTGTGCCTTTCTGGGGTATGAGTTGATTGAGCAGCTTCAGCAGGAAGATGGTTATGAGTACTATATTCGAAAAGGTGCTGAGTGAGGCAGAGCAGGCCGCCCTCCGCACGGAGAAGTTACTGCGTGAATGTGAACAGATTCTTGAGCAGGCCGAATACAAACGACAGCGAGTTGAGAGCAAAAAAGTGAGCGATTCAGTAAACAGTGAAAACTCAGGGTCTGCAGTGGCAGGCGGCAAACGCAACAAAAATCGTGCTGCGAATATGGCTGCCGTACAATTGCTGATGGATGCTTATCCTGAGGTTTTTTCACGCGACAAGGTACGGCCTTTAAAAATTGGTATTCAGGAAGATCTGGTTGCTGATGACAAGGTGTCGCGTACGAAAATCAAGCGCGCGCTTGCTTCTTATGTGCGCTCTCCTCAATATCTGCGCAGCTTTCAGGAAGGTGCTGAACGTATTGGCCTGGATGGCCAGCCTGCCGGCACGGTCACGGCTGAAGAGGCCGGGCATGCCAAGGGTAAGCTTCAGGCCATGCAGGATGCGCGTCGTGAACGTATTAAAGAGCAAGCCCGTGAAGCTAAACAAAAAGAGAAAGAAGAACGCTTGAGCAGTAAGCTGGATCAGTTGCTGACATTGAATAATCGCAATTAACCCCTGTGAGTGTCATAAGGTCTGGCCGACACTGAGCCCGCAATGTGTGAGCAGTGTCTGCCAGGCTTCAGTATGCTTTTTCCTTGCCTGATCAAATCTGTGTAGAACGCTGCCTGCCATCTCACTATCAAACAGTTGCGAAAAATAAGCCTCAGAACTGGCTGGCAAGGGTAAGTGTTGCAGAATGGACTGATGACTGGCTTGCCAGTACTGGCCATACTGATCTGTCAGTGCCAGATAAGGCTGAAACTCTCCCGCATAATAATTTCTGAATACATTTTGAATAATGACCGAGCGGTTGTTGGGCTGCTGATTGAAGCAGATCGGACGTCTTTCCAGACGTGCTTCTATGCCTTGAGCGACCTGTTCCATCGTGTAACTGAGTAGAAATACACTGCGCAGCCACTGCTGACCTGACTGCAGGCGGTAGAGTTGCTCGTAATGAGTTTCCATCTCGTCGATAAAATGCATGTCAGGCCAGGTGGCGTCCGTTGTGGCCAGATGGCTGATCAGAACAAAGGCATCCAATGTATTTCTGGCCTGATTGATCAGGCCTCGAGCCTCTAAAGGTAAAGGCTCAACTGAACGAGAAAACTGCTGTTCCATCTCTTCGCTGGTATAAATGCTGTTCCAGATTGTCCGAGGAAGCATTTGCTGTTTATGTGACAGAATTTGTCGTACTTTGTGTAGCAAGGGTAGCAGAGACGCCTCTGTTGTAACGCGGCGGGTCAAGTCTTGCTCGCAGGCCTTCACCGCAGGTAAAAAGCGTAGCTCATACTTCAGTTTCTGGGAGGGTGGCATAACGCGGCCAAGATTGCTATTGCGCTCAGCAATCAAGGGCAGCAGGTCGCAGTGACGCAGCTGCAAAACTTCAATCAGGCCTTCGCGCAGGTCTTCAACAGGTAGTAGACGTTCTCTGCGTGGTGGCAGTACTGGAAAAGGTGAGTTGCCGGGTGCAAACTCAATCGGTTCATCCAGTGCATTGCTAACCCGGCGGGTATAATCCTGCAGCATTGTTTCCGCATCAGTTTGGCTGCAACCATAAAGCAGGCTGAGTAGCAGTAGCAGGCTAAGTGGTCTCCACATGTCGTGATACTCTATTCAGGCGTGTCATCAGCATTACGGCCCCTGCGCTCAGTCCGATCAGTAGTCCATACCAGAAGCCTGCAGCTCCCATCGCCGGAACCAGCCAGTCAGTCAGCCCTAAAAGGTAGCCAGCAGGCAGGCCGATCAGCCAGAAGGATACAAATACCAGTAATAAAGGAATGAACGTATCTTTATAGCCCCTTAGCGCGCCTGCAGCACTGACCTGAAGTGCATCGGAAAACTGGAACAGCGCCGCGATGGTTAACAATAGGATAGCCAGTGTCGCAATCTCTGTGTCAGGTGTATAGAGCCTTGCGATCTGTGAGGCTAGCAGCATCGTCAGCAGGGTGGTAACAAGCGCAACGACCAAGGTGAATTGAATGCCGGTAAAAGCAGCCAGGCGTGCCTGGGCCTGATTTCCGGCTCCTTTAAGTTGACCTACACGAATTGTCAGAGCCATGGCGATACTTAATGGAACCATGAAGATCATGCCGGTATAGCTAAGGGTAATCTGATGTGCGGCTAATACCACTTCACCATAAGGGGCCAGTAGCAGCGCAATCACACTGAACATACTGGCTTCGATAAGCAGAGCAATGCCGATAGGCATACCCAGACGCAAAAATTGCGCTATGGTTTTCAGGTGAGGTCTGTGCCATGGATGCCACAAGGGCAGTTGGCTGAATTGCTGGCTACGTCGGGTATAAATAACCCCGGCACTCAACATGACCCACATTACAATGGCGCTGGCCCAGCCGCAACCCACACCCCCGAGTTCAGGTAACCCGAACTTACCAAAAATCAATATATAGTTCAGGGGAATGTTACAGAGCAATGCCAGTAAAGCAATTTTCATAATAGCGCTGGTTTTGCCATAGCCCTCACTAAAACCACGAATGTTCTGATAAACCATCAAGGCTGGAAAGCCCCAGGATATTGCTTCAAGATATCCCCGGGTTTTATCTTCCAGTGATGGTTCTAATGACAGTAGCGACAACAGGGGTTGCGTACTCTGCAACAGCCAGAGGGACATTAGGCCGAGTAACAGGGCTACCCAGACACCTTGATGAAATATTTGCGGTGTTTCGTTATCCTTTCTGCCACCAACTAAATGGGCAACCAAAGGTGTAATCGCCATTAAAATACCAGAAAATGCCAGGTAAATAGGTATCCATAGGCTGGTACCCAGTGCGATGGCGGCCAGGTCTTCACTGCCAGCACGGGCGGACATGAGAGTATCAACAAAACCCATGGTATTTTGAGCCAGTTGCGCAATCATAATTGGCCAGGCCAGCAATATCAGGGTTTTTATTTCGGCTTTTTTGATGGCGAAATAAGAGGGGCTAAGAGATGTGTTCATTAATTATATATTATGCCATCAGAGCCAGGCTTCCGATGCCGTTAGTTACTGACAGTTAATTGAAAAAAACAAAGGGCGCTGATCAGCGCCCTCTGGTGTTATCCGTGGATTGCGATGTTATCAGTCCAGACGAACTTTAACATAACTACCCGGGGCAGCTTCAATCGGTTTGTGTGTAGCGTTGCCGTAATCCTTGGGTGCATCAACTTTTTTACCAGCACGTCGTTTCAACCATTCAGACCAATGTGGCCACCAGGACCCTTCCTGCTTCTCAGCTGTTTCCAACCAGTGATCAGGTCCTTTGCCAGTTTCACCCTTAATCCAGTAGTGGCGACGGTTTTTTGATGCCGGGTTGATAACACCGGCAACATGTCCGCTGGCACCCAGTACAAATTCCAGCGGTCCTTTGAAGGTTTCCGTAGCTGAAAAAGTGCTTTTCCAGGGCGCGATATGATCTTCAATGGCAGAGAAGAAATAGCAGGGTGTTTTTATCTTGCCCAGATCTATAGCTTCACCACAAATGGTTAAGCCATTAGGTTCAACCAGTTTATTTTCCAGATACATTTTATTTAGGTAGAAAGTGTACATTCTGGCTGGCAGGTTAGTTGGATCGCTGTTCCAGAACAAAATATCGAAGGGTGGGGGGGTCTGTCCCTTCAGGTAGTTGTTCACCACATAGGACCAGATCAGGTCATTTGAGCGCAGCATGTTGAACGATGTGGACAGTTCACGTCCATGCAGTATGCCTTCTTTGTTGACCTTCTCTTCCAGTGTCTTGACCTGGTATTCGTCAATAAAGACTTTCATATCACCGGGATCGCGGAAGTCGGTCAGCGTCGTCAGGAAAGTCGCCGAGGTCACGCTGGTGTCCTTGCGATTTGCCATCACTGCTAGAGCGGTGGCCATCAGTGTACCGCCAACACACCAGGCAACGGCATTGACCTTATCGGACTCTGCAATGTCTTTGGTAACCTCAATAGCTTTTAATACACCGCGTTCTACATAGTCATCCCAACTGAGAGTGCTCATCTCTTTAGTCGGATTGACCCAGGCAACCAGAAAGACATTGTAGCCCTGCTCAACACAATATTTGACGTAAGAGTTGTGTGGTTGCAGATCCAGGATATAAAACTTATTGATACTGGGTGGTACTATCAATAACGGTTTCTCAAAAACCTGTTCGACTTCAGGTTTGTAATGCAGTAACTGGAAAAGATCGTTCTGAAATACCACAGCACCTTCAGTGGTAGCCAGATTCTCGCCCAGCACGAAGGCATTTTCATCGGTCATGGTGATATGACCTTTATCAATATCGGACAGCAGGTTTTTTAAACCTTCGATCAGGCTTTGGCCGTTTGTTTCCAGAGCCTGATTCAGGACTTCCGGATTGGTCATAGCAAAGTTGGTGGGTGATAGCGCATCAACATATTGTTGCGTATAAAATTCCAGCTTTTTCTGCTCTTTCTCAGACAGGTTGGCATTGGCTGCCATTTCTGTCAGCATTTTTGACGACAACAGGTAAGATTGTTTGATGTAGTCGAAAATCGGATTTTTCGACCATTCTTCGTTTTGGAAGCGGCGATCACCAGCTGAAGGTTTAGCGACTTGTTCGCTACTGCCGCTCCAGATGTTTTGCCACAAATTGAGTTGCGCTTGCTGGTAATCTGCAATCGCTTTGATCCAGACAGTAGGGTCTTCCAGCGAACGGGTAGCCAGTTCCGTCCAGGACGTGGTGAACTGACGAAAGATGTCATCTCCCCCAGTAGCTGAATACATCTCCAGAAGCTTGGAGGTTTCTTCACTGACGTGGTTGATAAACTCTTGCGGGTCGTTGGTAAAGCTGTCTTTTTTATCCATAGGTGCTGCCTGTTATGCGTCCGGTTAGCTGATCAGGATATCCATCAGTAAACTGTATAGTATCTGAGTTGTCTATCACATTAGCACTTAGGTGGGTTTGAGTCGAATACTTAGGAGAGGATTATGTGCACTGCGGAAGAACCGCTGGCGGTTTGTAAGTTGGAATTGATGACAACCCAGGGTTGTCATCTCTGTGACCAGGCTATCGAGGTCATGCTGCAGGTATTGGATGCGGATAGGTTTTGCGTGGATTTGGTGGATATCGCATTTGATGATCGGTTAATGGGCCGCTACGCAACCCGCATTCCGGTGTTGGTCGTTCCGGCTTCAGGTGCTGAGCTGAACTGGCCGTTTGGCGCAGAACAGCTGCGTAGCTTTAGCGATCAGGCATTATCAGCGCGATGTGCTCCAGGCGAGCATTGAGCGTTCTTGCTCACTGAAAACGCGTGCTGGTTTCCCCGCCATAGTATTATAGATGACACCAAAAGCGAGGACGTTCAGCACATAGCTACGGGTTTCATCAAAAGGAATGGTCTCTATCCAGATATCCAGCGGCAGGTGGCCGCGGGCAGACAGCCATTGTCTGACGCGTCCGGGGCCAGCGTTGTAAGCCGCTGTTGCATGAACCCGATTACCTTCGAATTGCGATTGCATTTGCGCTAGGTAGGCTGAGCCCAGGCGCACATTGACATCCGCATCGTTAAGTCGACCCAGGTCTATTAACGGAATCTCGGCTCGTCGAGCCGTTTCTCTGGCAGTGGCTGGCATGAGTTGCATCAGTCCCCGGGCACCTGCACCTGATCGGGCCACTTCCAGAAAGGCGCTTTCCTGACGGGTAACCGACAAAGCCCAGGAAGGCTCAATAGCGAACTCTTGTGAGGCTTTGTCAAACAAATCCCGATAAGGGGCGGGGAAACGCAATGCCAGATCATCCCAATTATCGCTGATAATCGCACCGCGAATGCCTTGGAAATACCAGCCCCAGTTCTGGATTACATGGGAGGCCGCATGGATTTGTTCGGGTGATAAGGTGGCTAGCATCAGGTTCCATTCCTGGGTAGCTTCGCGTATTTGCTCCAGGCGATAAAGCTCGTGAATACGCTGCATGGGTGCAAGTTCAGTGATCTGAAGCAATTGTTCCTGGTTGAATTTGGCTGGCTTGTCATTCAGAGCAAAAGGGCGCCGAGTCAGTTCGGCGGCTTTGAATCCGTAATAGCTTCGCTCTGCGGTGAGTTGCTCCAATAACAGTGGGTCAGGTGACTGGCCTTGTTGCAGATCGGCAACAAGTCTCCAGTACAGCCAGCGTCCCTGCTGACGAATTTCATCAGGCAGGCGTGTAATTAGTTGCCGGGTAGCTGGCCAGTCCTGTTCAGTGAGGGCAAGCCGGATACGCCATTCAGTGAGTTCAGGAAAAGAGTAGTCGGGGTCGATCCTGGCCAGCAGGCTTGCTGCATCTGGGTGAAAGCGTTTGGCGTAAAGTACACCCAGGCGGTTGATTAATTTGGCCTGATCGTCAATGGGTATTTGCAGACGCTGCGCTTGCTCACTGAACGTCAGCAAGGCAAGTCGCAGATCATTGCTGGCTAAGCGGTTGGTGGCAAGCAGTGCCAGGCGTATGGCATCCGGGGTGCTGCCATTCAGTAAGGCTGGGTCAGCGGCGAGGGCTTCCGGTTGGTTAAAAATCTGCCAGATTAAAGCCAAATGTTGTTGTGCTGCCGGTGTAGTAATGAAGCGTTCAGCATAGTGTGCAATGCTGGTGTTACCCGCTTCCAGTGCCAACAATACCCGTTCCAGTCCCGCGTCAGAATCAATTGATCCAGCTTGAATTAGCTGATCAAACAAGGGATCACAGGCATTGTGTTGAGAGTTGCCGGTTAGCCACAGGCGACGTCCATCTGTATAGGCTTGCTCGGTATTTTGTAGTGCCAATTCACCGCGAGTGGCCAGGCATTGTAACTGCGCACCTGGGGAGCGGATACGGGCATAATAATGGAAAAAATCCGGCCATTGTGCCTGTTCACCCAGATGTACTGACCAGGTTTTTAAAAAACGTTGGTAAAGTGGGGTGCCGTCAAGTTTTAACAGCAGTGCTTCTGCATCGTCTGGCGTCAGTATCTTGAGTTGCTGTATAGCTTGTTCGTAATGAATATAGGGCACTAACGGATAGTCATGCAGTGCGGATAATGCCTGGTTGACCTGTGATGCCTGACCTGATCGCGCCGCCTCCAATGTGTCCAGATACAGCTCACGCTGGGACTCCGGATGATTACTTGCCAGTAGCGAGGCTGAGAACAGCATGCATGAGGCAAAAAGAGTTAACGGTTTAAGCAGATTCACAGTGATACCTCCACACCTGGATAAGCCGTTTGTGGTCTCCAGTAACGGACAGTGTAGCGTCTGACGGGTTGCCTTGAGAAGGCCTCAGGGAAGGATTGTTTATAAATAGACACTAGGGATTAAATTATCCATCAATAAGTTGTACAAGCGGCTTTTCTGATAGAATGCCGCCCTGTTGAAAAGAGGATTAAACGGAAGAATTATGGCACTGATCAGAATAGATGCATTATCCCTGGCGTTCGGTAACCGCGTATTGCTGGATAATGCCGCGTTACAAATTGAAGCCGGTGAACGAATTGCGCTGGTGGGTTTGAATGGCGCGGGAAAATCAACCCTGCTGAAACTGATCAGTGGCGAAATACACCCGGATAACGGCACGCTGTGGCGCGCACCTGGCGCCCGAATCGCGCAATTACCTCAGTCGCTTCCGGCGGCGGACGAGCGCTTGATTCGTGATGTGATCAGTGCGGGCCTGGCTGATGTCGTCGCAATGCGAGAGGCCTATGAAACCCTGGCGCAGCGGCCGGATGATGCGGCTATGCGTCAATTGGAACAGCTACAGCAGCAGATAGAAGCGGTGGATGGCTGGGACCTGGAACGCAAGGTGGAGCGCGTCATGACGCGTTTGGGCTTGAATCCGGATCAAACCATGGCTGAGCTCTCAGGTGGCTGGCGACGACGTGCGGCGCTAGGTGCTGCGCTGGTTCAAGAGCCGGATTTGCTGTTGCTGGATGAGCCTACCAACCATCTGGATATCGAGGCTATTGAATGGATGGAGCAGATGCTGCTGGATTTCAAAGGCGGGTTGCTGTTTATTTCGCATGACCGGGCATTGGTTGAGCATCTGTCCACAGCAATCGTAGAGCTGGATCGCGGTATTTTGACCAAGTTTCCGGGTAATTACAGCCGTTTTCTGGAGCAGAAAGAGGCATTGCTGGAAGAGGAAGCCCGTCATCAGGCGGAGTTTGACAAGAAACTGGCTCAGGAAGAGCGTTGGATTCGCCAGGGTATCAAGGCACGTCGTACCCGTAATGAAGGGCGCGTGCGTGCTCTGGAACAGCTTCGCCGGGAACGCTCCCAGCGTCGTGATCGTCAAGGTAAGGCCAGCTTTTCGCTGGATGATGCCGAAAAATCCGGTAAGTTGGTGGCTGAGCTGGAAAATGTTTCGCATGGCTATGGCGATAAGCGCTTAATTAATAATCTAAGCCTGAAAGTTCAACGTGGTGACCGTATTGGGCTGATCGGCCCGAATGGTGCCGGTAAAAGTACGCTGTTACGCATCCTGCTGGGTCAGTTGCAGCCTGATGCCGGTCAGGTGCGTATCGGCACCAAAATGGAAGTGGCCTACTTTGATCAGATGCGCGATACGCTGGATCTGGAAAAAACTGTGATTGATAATGTGTCGGGCGGACGTGAAAGCGTCGATGTACAGGGGCGCTCTCGACACATAATCAGCTATTTATCCGATTTTCTGTTTAGTGCTGAACGAGCCCGTACACCGATCAAAGCGCTATCTGGTGGTGAATGTAATCGCGTATTGCTGGCTCGATTATTCAGTAAGCCGGCGAATATGCTGGTATTAGATGAGCCCACTAATGACCTGGATGTTGAAACTCTGGAGTTACTTGAAGAAATACTGATGGACTTCAATGGCACCGTGCTGCTGGTCAGCCATGACCGTTCGTTTCTGGATAATGTGGTTACCAGCTCTTTGGTATTTGAGGGCAAGGGCCAGGTTAAAGAATATGTGGGTGGCTACAACGATTGGTTGCGTCAGCGTCAGCCAACGACAGCCGTGGTCGCACCTAAAGTAGCAACAGTTGAAACCAATCCCTCGTCAGTCAAGCAAGGTGGTGTTGTCAAGAAAACCGTGGCTCGTAAGCTCAGTTACAAGCTGCAACGCGAGCTGGATGCCTTGCCAGCTGAACTAGAGAATGCAGAAGCGGCATTGGAAACCATTCAACAGACTATTGCTGATCCGGATTTTTACAGCCGTGATAATGCCGAAGTCACCGAAACATTAGGCGCATTGCAGCAGCAGGAAGCCCGCGTTGAGGTGTTAATGGAGCGCTGGCTGGAATTGGAAGCGCTCCAAGAGGAAAGCTAGATCTTAGCTTTCTTTACTTTGAACCCGGATGGCCAGTACATCGCACCGTGCGCCATGCAACACACCATTAGCTGTGGAGCCGAGTAGCAAAGCCAGCCCATGGCGGCCATGACTGCCGACAATGATTAAGTCAGCTTCGGTTTCACTGGCCACGCGATGTATCTCAGATTCTGTGTGGCCAGTAACTATGTGGCGTCGACTGACTGGGTGGTCGATAGTGGCACAGAGATGGTTCAGTTTCTGCTCAGCATGTTCGTCGAGCTGTTCCTGAATTGTGGAAAGATCCATTGGAACGTCACCACCATAAGCGAAGGTGAGTGGTTCAACAACATGGATAATATCCAGGTCAGCCTGATACAAACGCGCCAGTTCAGCAGCTTTAGTGATCAGTTGTTCAGATTCGTCAGAAAGATCAATGGCTAGCAGTATGTGTGAATAGGTACTCATGACGGTGCCCTTTAATAAATTGATTTACATTAAGTATAGGATAACAGGATGGAATGGGTAATCTCTATAGCGGTTATATTGTCACTGATTGGCTCGATTATGTGGGTTCGCCCTAGTCCGCGTGAACATATGCTATCAAAAATTCGCTTGCATGCCCGCAAGTTGGGCTTTTCTGTACAAATTGCTCATCTGGAAACACCACGCGGTAAAGGGCAAATGGAACCGGAAAAAATCCGCGTGCCTGCGTATAGAATTCTACGCAGCGACCTGTCGCGTGATGAGCGTGACCAATGGAAAACCTGGCAGATTTTTAAAACAGAGAATGTATCTAATCAAGGGCTGCCAGCAGGCTGGTCCTGGAAACGAGGCGAATACCAACTAAGTGACATTGCCTGCGAGCAGATTGCCACGTTGATTCAGTCTTTACCAGTTGAGGTCATTGCGTTGGAGTCCACACCGGTTCATTTCAGTGTGTATTGGCGTGAAGCGGGTGGACCCGAACAACTGGATGCCATTCATGCTGCGCTACAGCCTATTTTAGCAGCCAGAATTTAATCAGGATAAAATATGCTATTACCTTCTCCCGGACGCTATCGTCACTACAAAGGGCATGAATATCAAGTGCTGGATTGTGCTCAGCATTCCGAAACTGAAGACTGGATGGTGATTTATCGTCCTTGCTATGGCGAGGGCGGACTTTGGGTCCGGCCAACTGCTATGTTCAATGAATCTGTCAGGACGGCTGACGGTGATGTTCAGCCACGCTTTCAGCGCATTGGGGACTGATACGGCCTAGTTGGGATCATTGAGATAGGCGTCAATAGAGTCTGCCAGCGCGCCTGGACCAAAATCGCGTTTAGGCTGCAGTTGGTCAATTAACTCTTGTACCGGTTTCAGTCTATCCTGTTTCTGACGTTGCGGTACGGCCGCTCTTACCAGAATTGCTTTGGCATGTTTGTAGTGTGACAAGGCGCCCAGTTTGTCACCCTGCTGCATCAGTGTACGTCCTTGAGTGATATGTGCATCGGCAACCATGGAAATATTCAGCCAGTAAAGCTCTTGCTGATAGGTATGGGCCAGTTGTGGCGTCATTTTGCCTTTATTGGCCATATCGATAATCAGTTTTTCAGCAAAATTTATATAAATCTGTGCTTTTCTGACCGCTCTGTCGTTATTGAATGGTTCTTGCTTGGGGCGCGTTCTATCGGTAGTGTCTTTGATTTTACTGACATCTGTCATGAGTTCAGAGTCGGGCGCAAGCACGCCGATCTCTTCAATCAGTGACAGCGCATGCTGGTTGAGCTTGTCAGTAATGTCTCCCCTGCAGTTGATCTCTTTCAGTACCGCCAGCGAATTAAGTGTATGTTCTGATTGCTCTTTTAGCCATTTTAGGCGGGCGTTGCGGGTTTCTTTGTATTTTTCTCTGGAGGTGATGACATAGTTCACCGACAAGGCAGCTAAGCCCAGTGCTGCAATCAGAAAAACGTAAATGAGGTTGTCACTCAGCATCAGCTTTGGCACTCTGGTATAGAGAAATCGTAAAAAAGCGCTTTTACAGAGCGATTTAGCTCTATTATGGCAACTTTTTTGTAAAGATAAACCGTATTGATAAGACAGTTTAACTTGACCCCGCTCAACTCAACACTTATATATGCACGATATTTTCCGGCGCACAGCGACATAAAGGAACAGATTCAATGGGTAAAACCCTCGTTATCGTGGAGTCACCGGCCAAGGCTCGCACTATCAATAAATACCTTGGTAGCCAGTATGTGGTGAAATCCAGTGTGGGTCATATTCGAGACCTGCCGACCAGCGGTAGTGGTGGCACTACCGATCCCAAAGAGCGTGCACGTTTGGCAGCGCAGACGCGCAAACTGTCTGATGAAGCCAAAGCGGCTTACAAGAAAACCAAAGCGCGGGAGCAATTGATCCGGCGTATGGGGATCGACCCTGAACAGGGATGGGCGGCTCGCTACGAAATTTTGCCGGGTAAAGAAAAGGTGGTAGATGAGCTGAAGAAGCTGGCCGCCAATGCTGATGAAATCTATCTGGCAACGGATTTGGACCGCGAAGGGGAAGCGATAGCCTGGCACTTGCGCGAAGCCATAGGTGGTGATGATAGTCGCTTTAAGCGGGTAGTCTTTAATGAAATAACCAAAAAAGCCATCAAGGAAGCTTTCAAAGAGCCAGGTGATCTGGCCATGAGTCGTGTTAATGCACAGCAGGCACGGCGTTTTCTTGATCGGGTGGTGGGTTATATGGTGTCGCCACTCTTGTGGGAAAAGGTGGCCCGGGGCTTGTCGGCTGGCCGTGTTCAGTCAGTTGCGGTACGCCTGGTGGTTGATCGTGAGCGTGAAATTCGTGCGTTTATTCCTGAAGAATACTGGGAAGTGTTCGCCTCTACGATCAGCGAAAGCGGTGAATCCCTGAGGCTGCAGGTGATGCGTCAGGGTGAAAAGGCTTTTCGCCCGACCTCCAAAGATGAAACCGACAAGCTGCTGGCGCTGCTGAAGAGCGCTGATTACCGTATTACCGGTCGGGAAGATCGTGCCACCAGCAGCAAACCGTCTGCACCCTTCATTACCTCGACACTGCAACAGGCCGCCAGTACCCGACTGGGTTTTGGGGTCAAGAAAACCATGATGATGGCGCAGCGCTTGTATGAAGCCGGCTATATCACTTACATGCGAACCGACTCAACCAACTTGAGCGAGGAAGCAGTCGCTACCTGTCGTGACTATATTCTGGATCAATTTGGTGAGCGTTACTTGCCGGAGCAGCCGATACGCTACAGCAGCAAAGAGGGCGCACAGGAAGCGCATGAGGCGATACGTCCCTCAGATGTTAATCAAACCGCCGATACACTGAGCGGTATGGAGTCTGATGCTGAGCGTCTGTATGACCTGATTCGGCGGCAATTCCTGGCCTGTCAGATGACGCCAGCACTCTATACCAGTACCCGGATTACCGTGCGCGCCAGTGATTTCGAGCTGGCTGTGAAAGGTCGAATTTTGCGGTTTGACGGTTATACACGGGTATTGCCAGCGCGCGGCAAAAATGATGAAGATGTGATTCTGCCAGACCTGAAAGAGGGCGATACCTTATCGTTGCAGGGGCTCGAGCCGAAACAGCACTTTACCCGTCCGTCTCCGCGCTATACCGAGGCAAGCCTGGTTAAAGAGTTGGAGAAACGCGGCATTGGTCGGCCTTCAACCTATGCGGCGATTATTTCCACTATTCAGGATCGTGGTTATGTCGAAGTCCAGGGGCGGCGTTTCTATGCCTGTAAAATGGGCGATATTGTGACAGAACGCCTGAGTGAAAGCTTTTCAGATCTAATGGACTATAGCTTCACCGCGCGAATGGAAGAATATCTGGATGAAGTCGCACGTGGCGATCTGGATTGGAAAGCCTTGCTGGACAAATTTTATAAAGACTTTGTCCAGGATCTGGAACAGGCTCAAGACCCGGAAGCGGGTATGCGCCCCAACGCCCCCACGCCGACTGATATCGATTGCCCGGATTGCGGCCGCAAGATGATGATTCGTACCGGTAGTACGGGGGTGTTTTTGGGTTGTTCCGGCTATTCGTTACCGCCTAAGGAGCGCTGCAAATGCACCATCAACCTGATTTCCGGTGATGAGGTGGTCAGTGCAGATGCCGATGAAGAGGCCGAGTCGCGTATACTGCGTAATAAGCACCGTTGTAAACTGTGTGGTACGGCGATGGACTCTTACTTGCTGGATGAAAAGCGCAAGTTGCATATTTGTGGTAACAACCCAGACTGTCCAGGTTATGAAGTGGAGCAGGGTAGCTTCAGGATCAAAGGCTACGATGGGCCTACCATTGAATGTGATAAATGCGGTTCTGATATGCAGTTAAAAACCGGTCGCTTCGGTAAGTTTTTTGGTTGCACCAATTCAGAATGTAAAAATACTCGTAAACTTTTACGTAGTGGTGAAGCGGCCCCGCCTAAAATGGATCCAGTTGCAATGCCTGAACTGCAGTGTGAGAAGGTGGATGACACCTACGTACTGAGAGATGGTGCCAGTGGCTTGTTTTTGGCTGCCAGTCAGTTTCCGAAAAAGCGTGAAACGCGTGCGCCTTTCGTCAGTGAGCTGTTACCGCATAAAGCCGAAATTGATCCAAAGTATCACTTTCTGTTAACCGCACCTGTTCAGGATGAGGAGGGTAACCCGACTATTGTTCGCTATAGCCGCAAAACCAAAGAACAGTATGTAATGACTGAGAAAGAAGGTAAAGCAACCGGTTGGCGTGCTTTTTACGACAGAGGCAATTGGACAGTCGAGCAAGCCAAAAAGCGTGTTTCCAAATCTTGATACAGCGATAGTCTTAAAGCAAATATCCCAGAGCAAACCCTGGAGGGGTTGATATGAGTGAAGTGTACCTGGCCCGTACTAACCAGAAGTTGAATTTTGCCAGATTGCATCTGGATGCGCTGAAGAATGCTCAGAATTCATCGGCCTGGAGTAAACATGCGTTAATTGAATCCTATCAGGAGTCGGTACTGTTTCATTTGTCATCTACTTACAGTGCGTTGTTGCGCGAAGTAGCTGAGCGTTACAGTGTGGAAACTGAGACTATTGTTGGCTTGGCAGATTTAGCTCTGGGGTTTGAAAAGGCTGGGTATGAATCGCCTGAGTTAAATGAATTGCAACAATTGGAAGCGCGTCAGGACAGCTGGCTGCATAAGTTGCTCAGAGCTTATGCTGCTTGCTGGATAGCTATAGATAAACGCGAACAGTCTTCGGCTTCTTCAAGTCTCTCAGAAATTCACGTGATGCAGGTTAATCCGGATCATGCTGAAGATCAGGATGTTTATACTGAGTATCAGGTCTGGCTGGGGAGCATGCGTCAGTTAGTTGATCGACTCAGAGAGGGTATGCAGGAGTGGTGAGCACTCCTGCAGTTTGACGCAAGTTTAGCTCTGTTGGCGAATAACACCCACACCGAGCCCTTCAATGATCAACTCGTCCTGAGTCAGGTCCAGCTCGATTGGACTGAACTCTTCGTTTTCAGCGATCAGGCTGACTTTGCTGCCCTCGCGCTGGAATCGCTTAACTGTCACTTCATCACCGATTCTGGCGACTACAACCTGGCCATTGCGTATCTCCTGGGTTTGGTGCACAGCCAGTAAATCACCGTCCATAATACCGATATTCTTCATGCTCATGCCGCGCACACGAAGCAGGTAGTTAGCCGGGGGATGGAAGAAATCCGGGGCAATATTGCAGCGCTCTTCGATATGCTCCAATGCCAGGATCGGCGAGCCTGCCGCTACAGAACCAACTAAGGGGAGGCCGGTTTCCTCTGGATCATTGATGGGTTCTTCAGGCAAGCGTATCCCTCGAGAGGTGTGCTGAATCATCTCTATCGCACCTTTTCGCTGCAAGGCTTTAAGGTGTTCTTCTGCTGCATTGGCGGACTTGAATCCCAGCTCGCGTGCGATTTCGGCGCGCGTGGGTGGGTAGCCAGTGGATTCGATATGGCGGCGAATACAGTCAAGTACTTGTGATTGACGCGCTGTAAGTTTCATTTTATAACCTGTTTTTGTGTACAGTAACTGCATTTTTGTACAGTATTGTCGCTACGTCAAGTCTGTTGTGTCTGATTGACGTAGATTTTGATAAAATAGATGGCTGAAATAACAGAGGATCTTCGCTTGCTGGAAGCGTCACTAAAAAAAGAGATACAAACAGCCTACAGTCGTTTTCTCGACAGTCGTGGGTTAAAAGCCCGTCCGGCACAGAAGCAGATGATTGCCGCTGTGGCTCGAGTGCTGGGGGCTATCCGTGCGGATGAGAAAGGCAAGCGGTTAGGTGAGTCCCATTTGATCGCTGTCGAGGCGGGTACAGGGACTGGCAAAACCATTGCTTACTTGCTGGCGGTGTTACCCATTGCCAAGCAGCGGGGCCTGAAACTGATTGTATCCACCGCCACTGTGGCGCTGCAGGAGCAACTCACCGACAAGGATCTGCCTGAACTGGAAAGCCATGCCGGATTGAGCTTCAGCTATAGTCTGGCCAAAGGTCGCGGGCGTTACCTCTGCCTCAATAAAGCTGAACAACTCCTGGACGATCAGGGGACGCAGGGTCAAATGGCGCTTTATGAAGACGAACAGGCGCGCGTTATCGAACCTGGCGTGGTGAATGCGGTCAGGGGATTAATGCAACAGTATGCTGAGGGCAAATGGGATGGTGATCGCGACCGACTGGATGCGGCACCCTCCGATGAAACCTGGGGGCATCTGACCAGTGACCATATGCAGTGCAGCAACCGCCGCTGCATCAATTTCAGTGTTTGCCCGTTTTATCGTGCACGTGAACAGATGGGTGATGCGGATCTCATCATTGCCAATCATGATCTGGTGCTGGCCGATCTTTCCCTCGGCGGGGGCGCCATTCTGCCGGAGCCATCCTCATCCTTGTATATTTTTGATGAAGGGCATCATCTTGCCGATAAGGCTGGCGGTCATTTTTCCTACAGTTTGCGCTTGAATGCCGCACTGCGTCTGATCGGCGGCATGGAGAAAAAACTGCAGCAGTTTGCCGGGCAGTGCTCTTCTGCGTATCTGGATGATCTGGTAGTCAAGCTGCATCAACCTGTTGCTGATCTGCTGCTGGCACTGGATGGCATGAAAAATCTGGCAGAAGCCCTACAATTTCAAGATGATCGAGGTCGTACCCCGAGAGTGCGCTTTGCCGGAGGTCGTCAGCCGGAATCCTGGTTGTCGCCTGCAAATGAAACTGCCCAGTGCAGTCAACGTATTCTGATGCAGCTGGAACAGTTGGCGGCGCTGCTTAAGGAAGCGTTGGAAGGCAATCTGGACGATATAGAACGCTCTCAGGCGGAAGCATTCTATCCACAGCTGGGCTTTCTGATCAATCGGTTACAGCAAATGCATTGGCTGGCGGGTAGTTTTGCTCGTCCGGATGAGCCAGGAGTGAGTCCTACTGCGCGCTGGGTAGTCTTGCAAGATACGCTGGCCGGGCGGGACTATGAGTGCTGCAGCAGTCCGGTCTCTGTGGCTGCAACGCTGCAGGAGCATCTTTGGGATGTATGTTTCGGCGCACTGGTTACGTCAGCCACACTGACAGCACTGGGGCGCTTTGATCGCCTGAAGGCCACGCTGGGACTGCCCGAGTCGACGCCCTGCGAACAGTTGGCCAGCCCATTTGATTATTTTAATTCAGCGGTTCTGGAAATACCGGTGATGCGCTCAGATCCCGGGCGGGCAAACGAGCATACCGATGAGGTGGCCGAGTATCTGAATCGCGAATTGCCAGGGATACAGGCTTCATTGATACTGTTCAGTTCGTGGAAGCAGATGCTCAGTGTGTTGGACCAATTAGATGCCTCCCTGAAAACGCGAGTGACGGCGCAGGGCAGCAGCTCCAAATCTGCCATGCTGCAACAACACCGGGAACGCATTGATGCCGGTCAGCCCAGCAGCTTGTTTGGTCTGGCCTCCTTCGCCGAAGGGGTCGATCTTCCCGGGGCGTATCTCACCGATGTGATTATTACCAAATTGCCCTTCAGTGTACCGGATGACCCGGTTGATGCCACTATGTCCGAATGGATTGAGCAGCAGGGTGGCAACCCGTTTGTTGAGTGGACGGTACCGGCAGCGTCGATGCGCTTGACCCAGGCGGTGGGAAGGTTATTGCGCACTGAGCAGGATCGTGGTCGGGTGGTGATTCTGGATCGCCGTTTGACCGGAAAATTTTATGGTCGTCAAATTCTGAATGCCTTGCCACCTTTCCGACAGGTGTTCTGACAGGGTAAGATATAGCAGCAATTGATCAGTAATCAAAAGGTACTCACTTGAATACAGAAGCACAGACACAGACTGAAACCCCAAACGAGCAGCCCTCAAGCGGTAATGCAGAACGCAAGCCGCGCCGCAAGCGTCGGGACAGTCGTGGCAATAGCCGCAAGAAAAGCTGGTCACCCAGTGAGTTTGTTGTGCCTGCTGTTGCCGACAAGAAACGTTTTCATGATTTCAATCTCCCTGATGATCTGATGCATGCTATCGCTGATCTTGGGTTTGAATATTGCACGCCGATACAGGCTGCCACGATTGAACAGGCGCTTGAAGGCAAGGATTTGATTGCCAAAGCGCAGACCGGGACTGGAAAAACTGCTTCCTTCCTGATGGGGATTATTACCGATTTGCTGGATTTCCCCTTGCCTGAGCCGCGTAAGCTGGCTGAACCTCGTGCACTGATTATCGCACCTACGCGAGAACTGGCGTTGCAGATTGCGGCTGATGCCGAAGGTCTGGTGCGTTATGCCGGTATGTCGGTGGTGTCGCTGGTTGGCGGTATGGACTTCGATAAGCAGCGTAAAGCCCTGGCAAAAGCCCCGGTCGATATTCTGGTAGCCACCCCCGGTCGCCTGATCGATTTTGTGCGTTCCAAAGATGTGGATCTTTACCATGTGGAAGTGCTGGTGCTGGATGAAGCCGACCGGATGCTGAGTATGGGCTTTATCCCGGATGTGCGCACAATTATTCGCCATACTCCGCGCAAAGGTCCGGAGCGTCAAACACTGTTATACAGTGCGACTTTCTCTGAAGAAATTATGCAACTGGCCCGGCAGTGGACAGTGGATCCGGTTCAGATCGAGATAGAATCCGAATCACAGGTCACCGATAACATCAGTCAGAAGGTGTTTCTGGTGTCGGCTGCAGACAAGTTCAAACTGTTGCGTAACTATCTGCGCATCAACAATGTTGAGCGGGCAATTGTGTTTTGTAACCGCCGCCATGAAGCCCGTGATCTGGCTGAGAAGCTGCGTCGTGATGGCGTCAAGTCGGCATTGATGTCCGGTGAGATTCCTCAGAACAAGCGGATGAAAACCATGGATGATTTCCGTAGCGGCAAAATTGAAGTGTTGGTCGCTACTGATGTGGCCGGGCGAGGTATTCATATTGATGGTGTCAGCCATGTGATCAACTATCAGTTACCGGAAGATCCGGATGACTATGTGCACCGCATCGGTCGTACGGGGCGCGCTGGTGCAAGTGGTACGTCCATCGCCTTTGCCTGTGAAAACGACTCGTTCATGATTCCGGAAGTTGAAGCTGGAACGGGGGTGAAACTGGAGTGTATTCACCCCGATGCCGCTCTGCTGGAAGATCTGTCTGCGCATCCGCCACAAGCTGAGAGTGCTGTACAGACTCAGGCAGAAATCCAGGATGACGTTGCTGCTGCAGATGAGGTTGAGGAGTCTGCGCAGGAGCTTAAACCTGAACAGCCAGAGCAGAAAGATCTACTCGCTGAAGTTAATATCCAAGGCGTATCAGATACCACTGATACCCAGCAGAAAAAGATGGATTAATGATGGAACAGCAGGATAAGCATCGCACGCGAAAAATCAGGAACCTGCTGGGCATTATTGTCAGTGCTTTATTTGCTGTAGTGGGTGTGGCCGGGTTTCAGCGTACTGGCGATCCGAAATTGTTATTGGCTTTTCTAGTCGTGGCAGTGTTGTCTTTTGGTATAATCAGCCTGGTATTCAGGCTGGTGGATCGCTTGCTTGATAGTCTGGACAAGCAGCATCGGAAATAAGCGTTTTACGGAAATTAGCGTTTTACGGAGAGTCACGTGAGTCAATCGACACATATCGCCGTCCTCGGGGGCGGAAGTTTTGGTACCGTGATCGCCAATATGGTAGCGGAGAAAGGTCTGCCAGTGCGTTTCTGGATGCGAGATGCCGCGCGTGCTGACCAGATTAATGCAGAGCGTTGTAACCCGCGCTATGTGCCTGATTATCCGTTAGCAGAAAGTCTTGAGGCCACCGCTGATCTGCAGTATGCCTTGCAAGGGGCTGAAGTGGTTTTTATCTCCATTCCCAGTCATGCCTTTCGCAGTGTATTGCGTCAGGCTGTAGAATGGTTAAATCCTGAGCAAATACTGGTTAGCACCACCAAGGGTATTGAAATGGAAAGCTTTAGCCTGATGAGTGAAATCATCACTGCTGAGGTACCTGGGGCGCGTATCGGGGTGCTCAGTGGCCCAAATCTGGCTAAAGAAATCGCCAAGCGCCAATTGACGGCTACGGTGATCGCCAGTCAGGATGAAGCCCTGCGTACCCGTATTCAGCAATTACTCCACAGTCCTTACTTTCGGGTATATGCCAGCACGGATACCTATGGTGTCGAACTCGGCGGTACCCTGAAAAATATTTATGCTATTGCTGCCGGTATGAGCGCCGCTCTAGGCATGGGCGAAAATACCAAAAGCATGCTGATGACCCGCTCCCTGGCAGAAATGAGCCGTTTTGCGGTTTCCATGGGTGCTAATCCCATGACGTTTTTAGGGTTGGCGGGTGTGGGTGACCTGATTGTGACCTGCATGTCTCCCCTGAGTCGTAATTACCGCGTGGGTTATGCACTGGGCGAGGGAAAAACTCTTGATGAAGCTGTCTCGGCACTGGGCGAGGTAGCTGAAGGGGTCAATACCCTGCGTCAGGTGCGTGACAAAGCCGCTGAGATGGATATCTATATGCCACTGGTCAGTGGTTTGTATGAGGTGGTTTTTACCGGCGCACCCGTTTCAGAAGTAGCGCGCAACATGATGGTTAATGTACAGAGCAGTGATGTGGAATTTGTCTTGCCCCGGCATGAATGTGCTGTTACCGGCACCCAAAAGACAGAAGTACAGTGATTCCCGCACAATACAGCTTTACCTTGCCTCACATGCAGCTGGCTGGTCAAAGTTGGGGTGACAAGCAAGCTGAGCCGGTTATTGCGCTGCATGGCTGGCTGGATAATGCTGCCAGTTTTAACTGGCTTGCTCCCAAACTCAGCAATTATCATATTGTTGCCCCGGATCTTGCTGGGCATGGCCGCTCTGATCATCGACCTGCAGCAACTCCGTATTACATTTGGGATAACCTGGCCGACCTGCTGGCACTGGCAGATCAGCAGGGCTTTGCCCACTTTCATCTGTTAGGCCATTCTATGGGCGCCGGTATCGCGACGCTGCTGGCGGCTATAGCACCGGATCGGGTGCGCTCACTAGTGTTGCTAGATGGTTTGGCACCTATGACTACAGCCGCAGAGCAAGCGCCGGCCCAGATGGCACAAGCCTTGCGACAGCGCAATCGAATCGGCAGCCGACACGTCAAGCATTATGCATCCTTTAATGATGCCGTAGTGGCCCGGGAGCGAAGTCGTTTCCCGGTTTCCCGAGCTGCTGCCGAAGCGTTAGTGGAGCGTGCTTTATCCCCGTCATCGGCCGGGTGGAAATGGCATACAGATCCCTGTTTGATTCTGCCATCTGTGCTAAGGTTAACAGAAGCACAAGTGTGTGAATTTCTTAAATTAATCAAAGTGCCAGTGCTGTTGTGTCTGGCGGAGCAGGGGATCGCGACCCCACAGACCCATAAACTGGCCGCTTGCATCGATTCTATACAGGTTGAACGTGTGCCCGGCAGCCATCATTTTCATATGGATGAAGAAAGTGTGGAGCCTCTGACCGCTCATATTCTTCGGCACCTGAACGCGTCAGCCAGTGGATACAGCGAAATAAATTAGGAGTTACCATGCACAATTGCTCAATCAGGATATTCGTACTCGTTATTGTGCTTATCAGTGGTTCGGCTATGGCAGCCGATCAGTTACCCGATTGGTTTGAACCCTATCCGCTCTCTACTCTTGAAAATGAGACAGAGCGAAATGTGCCTGACTACCTGCTTCCGCTGAGCCAGATTGCCCGTATTCAAGGTCTACTGAGAACTCAAAATGAGATGCGACTCAGTGGCGAGTTGATACGTCGTACATGGCAATTGGCTACCGGTAACACACCGGAGCAGGGCTTCGACCATGTTCGCGATCAACTGCTGCGTGCTGGTGCCTCGATACTCTACGAGTGCTCATCACGTCAGTGTGGTGCCAGCAATCTATGGGCAAATCAAGTATTTGCTTATGCCAATCTATTGGGTGTAGATAGCACGCAGAACTATCTTGCCGCTGAAATAGCCACAGGCCATATGGCGGTCTATAGCGTCAGGCGGGGTAATGGACGTGTGTACCTGCATGTCGATTATATCCATTCTGAAGAGATGGCTGCTCGCTCTGAGAACGATACGCACTGGCAAGAACGTCTTAAAAATCAGGGCTATGTGATCTTGCCTGACTGGCAGCTGTCCCGAGATGATCGGGTGCTTGAGCTACTGCAGCTTATGAGTGATCGTCCGACATGGCAGTTGCGTTTGGTTCTGCATCAGCGCGTGGCGAGTGGTGATACTGGCCTGACGGAAAGTAATGCTGAGGCACAGCAGTTGGAAGCATTGTTTCTGGATACCGGGGTAGATCGGGATCGAATCTCGGTCTATGGTGTCGGGGCATTGGTACCCTCTGTACTCGGTGAGCATGAATCAGTCCTAACCGTTATCCGTCTGCAGGACTGAAGCATGCCGAGTGTGTCCTTAGTGTTGGGTGCCGGTGGCGCGCGTGGCTACGCGCATATTGGGGTGATAAACCAACTGGTTTCACGCGGCTACGATATTGTTTCAATTTCAGGAAGTTCTATGGGTGCCCTGGTCGGTGGCATCTATGCCGCTGGCGGCTTGCAGGCTTACAGTGATTGGGTTAGCAAATTGCGTTGGATGGATGTGGTCCGTTTGCTGGATCTGCACTTTAGACGCGGTACTATTCGTGGCGATAAGGTGTTTCAGCACATAGAGAGCCTGATTGGCAATCCGGCCATCGAAGATCTGTCACTTCATTATACGGCGGTGGCTACCGATCTACGTGGCCAGAAGGAAGTTTGGTTTCAGAAGGGCTCTTTACTGGATGCTATTCGAGCCTCATCAGCCGTACCCGGGGTGTTTACACCGTTTAAGAAAGCCGGGCAGATCCTGGTTGATGGTGGGGTGTTAAATCCTTTACCCATCATACCCACGGTTGCAGTGAATGCCGATCTGATTCTGGCGGTTGACCTGAATGCCAGTGATGACGAAGTGTCTGATACAGTGATGCCTGGTATCAGACACTTACTCACAGACCGCAGTGCACGCACCATGAGTCGTATGGGTGTAGTCATGAGCTCTATGGAGGTTATGCTGGGGGCTTTGAGTCGTTACAAGGTGGCAGGCTACCCGCCCGACATGGTGATACATATTCCTAAATCATTAGCCGGGTTTCATGAGTTCCACCGTGCGGCGGAGTTGATTGATCTGGGTTGGCGTATCGCTGCCAAGCAGTTAGATCAGTTGGAAGCTCGCAACTATGACGATTTTGGCACAGAAGACAGATACAGTTGAGTCATTTGGGGCGTGCTTTCAGCAGTACATACACAGCCCCGGTACCACCTTCCTTAGGTTGTGCTGAGCAAAACGCTACTACATCACGCATCTGTCGTAACCAGTCATTGACACAAGACTTCAGCGTCGCGGGTTGGCCCGGCTGGGTAAATGCCTTGCCATGCACAATTAATACACAGCGTGCTTTATCTCGGGCGGCATCGCGGATAAAGCGGCTGACTTCGTCGCGCGCCTGATCAACGCTAAAACCGTGCAAGTCCAGCCCTTGTTCCCAGGGTATATGACCTTGACGCAAGCGTTTCAGCCGTCCTATCTGAACTCCAGGTATGGCGAACAACAGATCATCCTCTGATTCGACCAACTCGGTTGCTTCAGCTGACAGTCCGTCGATGAATTGCTCCGGCTCACGCGCTGCCATCAAGCGCCTGTAGGCTACCGATGCGTCACGCTGAGTGGTTTTTGGACCTAAATCTGCGCGTGTTTTTTCCAGGGGAGTAACCCCTTTCATTAATGTGGAAAAATCCAGATCATCTTGGTCATCGGGTGGTGGGGTAAACTCTGTCATGGTGTTTGGGTCATTATTTTATTAAGATTGGCGGCTGCTTGCATGTGAATGCTAAGCGATTAACTTGGCTTATGACAACAGGATATACAATATGTCCGGTAATACCATCGGAAAGCTTTTTACTCTGACTAGCTGTGGCGAAAGCCACGGGCCCGCTCTGGCTGCCATCGTAGATGGTTGTCCGCCGGGTATCCCGCTGACGGAGGCTGATCTGCAGCTGGATCTGGATCGCCGTAAGCCCGGGACTTCGCGCCATACTACACAACGGCGGGAGGCGGATCAGGTGCGCATACTTTCCGGTGTGTTTGAGGGGCGAACAACGGGTACACCTATCGGTTTATTGATCGAGAATACCGATCAGCGTTCCAAAGATTATTCCGATATAAAAGATACCTATCGACCGGCCCATGCTGATTATGTTTATGATCATAAATACGGCTTTCGTGACTACCGTGGTGGTGGTCGTTCGTCAGCGCGTGAGACCGCTATGCGTGTTGCGGCGGGCTCCATTGCCAAGCAGGTATTAGCTCAGCTTGGTGTCTCGGTTAGAGGCTATTTGTCTCAGCTAGGGCCCGTGTGTATTGATCCGGCGCGTTTCAGTTGGGATGAAGTGAGTCGCAATCCGTTTTTTTCGCCGGATGCCGATGCTGCAGAAGCTATGGCTGAATATATGGATGCCCTGCGCAAGGAGGGTAACTCTGTGGGGGCTAGAATTTCGGTTGTAGCGTCTGGCGTACCTGTAGGGCTCGGAGAGCCGGTCTTCGATCGTCTGGATGCCGAACTGGCACACGCGCTGATGAGCATCAACGCGGTTAAGGGGGTCGAAATAGGAGATGGATTTTCCGTTGTTAATCAAAAGGGTACTGAGCATCGGGATGAAATGACACCAGAAGGTTTTCTCTCTAACCACGCAGGTGGTATCCTTGGAGGTATATCAACCGGGCAGGATGTTATCGCCCATATTGCCTTGAAGCCGACTTCCAGCATGCGCTTGCCGGGGCTCAGCATCAATAACCGTGGTGAAGCCGTTGAGGTGGTTACCAAGGGACGGCACGATCCCTGTGTCGGTATTCGGGCAACGCCGATAGCCGAAGCCATGATGGCCATCACCCTGCTGGATCACTTGCTAAGGCATCGTGGCCAGAATGCCGATGTCAGAACGAGTTTGTTGACACTAAAGTAGGCCTATGAGCATTAAAGATATCAATGACACGCAGACGTATTTCAACACGCTGTCACAGCAGCGAAGCTGGCCTGTGGGTTCGGCTGTAACTCATCGCGATCGTAAAGATTTCTTTATTCGTCGTGATGATTATGAATTTGCCGGTAATCACCTGATTATAGACCTGTTTGGTGCGCAGATACTTGATAGCCTGGATCATATGGAAGAGGCTTTGAGAGAGGCTGTTGAAGCGGCGGGGGCAACGTTGCTGCATATTCATTTGCACCACTTTACCCCCAATGGTGGTATTTCCGGCGTGGCCGTATTGGCTGAGTCGCATATCAGCGTGCATACCTGGCCTGAACGGCAGTTTGCGGCGTTTGATGTGTTTATGTGCGGAGATGCCCAACCCGCTAAGACCCTGCCGGTGCTGGAGCGTTTCTTTACTCCGACGGGGGTGGATGTCAAAGAATTCATTCGTGGCCGTATGCCGCTGGATACCGCCGTTACTCCATGAAAGCTTTTACTGAAACCCTTAGTGATGGCTATGGCCAGACTTTAAGTATCGATACCTGTTTGTTTGAATTGCAAACCGACCATCAGCATCTGATTATTTTTCAAAATCGTTTTTTTGGTCGGGTCATGGCTCTTGACGGCATCGTGCAGACCACCGAGCGCGATGAGTTCATCTATCATGAAATGATGGTGCATGTCCCTGTACTCGCGCATGGGCAGGCTACAAGGGTATTGATTATAGGTGGCGGTGATGGCGGTATATTGCGCGAGGTACTCAAGCATCCGCAGGTTGAACAGGTGGTGCAGGTCGAAATAGATCAGGCGGTGATTGATCTATGCCAAGAATACTTGCCTGGACATTCAGCCGGGGCGTTTGATGATCCCCGTGCCGAGATAGTGATTGCCGACGGTGTTGCTTATGTCAATACTGCCACGCCAGCCCCTTTTGATGTAATCATATCCGACTGTACAGATCCGGTGGGCCCGGGTGAGGTGCTGTTTTCCAGTGAGTTCTATGCTGGTTGCAAGCGCTTGCTGAAACCCGGTGGCATTTTTGTGGCACAGAACGGGGTGGTGTTTATGCAGCCTGATGAGTTGCAGATGACCCGTCAGCGTCTGGGGCCTTATTTTACTGATCAGAGCTTTTATACTGTGTCCGTACCCACCTATGTCGGCGGTAATATGGCGTTGGCCTGGGGCTGTGATGATGCCGCTAAACGCTGGGTGGATGAAGCGGCACTGGCTGAGCGTTATCAGCGCGCTGGACTGACTTGCCGTTACTATACGCCAGCACTGCACCGAGCAGCGTTTGCCTTGCCAGCCTTTATGCAGGCCTTACTGTCCCCTGATGCTGCTATTTTTTAGTGCGCCATGTCTGTGTTTGGTGCATTTTATTAATAGATAAAATTTCTAATCATCTGAAAATAAAGACTTTTCAATCTTAACATCTCTGGTATGATTCGTGCTTGATTCTTACTACCCTAAGAATCTGTACCCTGGGCTTTCACAAGAAGCCGGGTACTTGAACCCTTATTGACCACAAGTCAGTATGCAAAAGAGGTTGTATCATGAGTACCACTCACCGCTGGCTCTCCTTGTTTGAGGGCTGTTTGCTCGTTGCACTGGGTGTGCATCTGTTAAATGCTGCCAATCTGCTTATTAGTGGTACGGCTGGGATCGGTATGATTCTTACGCAACTGACACCACTTTCCTTTGGTCAATTGTTCTTCCTGCTCAACCTGCCATTTTATCTACTTGCCTGGAATACACTGGGTATAGACTTCACTGTCAGAACATTTTTCAGTATCTCCATGCTTGCAGGTCTCTCTGAGCTGATGCGACTGTTTATTCATATAGATATAGATCCGCTGTTCTCTGCGCTATTGGGGGGAATGCTGGTTGGTTTTGGCCTGATTCTGCTGTTTCGTCACAATGCGTCACTCGGTGGCCTGAATATTCTTGCGCTTTATCTGGAGCGACGTCTGGGTGTTCATGCTAGTAAAACCACTCTGGCTGGTGATGCGCTGGTGCTACTGTTGGCCGTCATGGTAGTGGATATGACCAGTCTGATGTATTCATTGCTGGCATTTTTGACCTTGTGTTCAGTCGTGGGTCGCTACCATCGACCGCCCGAGTGGGCACGTGTCCAGGCGCACAGCTAAGGCTTATCATTCAGCTTACCTTCAGTCCTCCTCGCTATACTCAAGTGCTAATTCGGCTTGGAGATCTAGGATGAAAACATTACTGATACTGCTGTTGGCTGGTGTGGTGCTACCAGTATGGGCTTCACCACCGGATTTTACACCGGCAGGGCAGGAGCGTGGCCGGTCAGATGGGGCAAGGGAGCAGTCAGCACGCGAGTCTTCTTCACGGGGATCACAAGGTCGCGTGAGTGATAAAAGCAGGGATTCAGAAGGCTTGCTACCGGCCTTAACATCCACCGAAACAGAAGGGTTGATAGGCCGAGTACTGGAAGAGTATTTCGGTCTATCGGCTCCTGAGACACGTCAGGCCTATAATCAGCGTGCACTGCCGCCTGGGTTGCAACGCAAGCTTGACCGCGGTGGTAGCCTGCCACCAGGCTGGCAGAACAAGCTGGCACGAGGTGAGGTGTTGTCTGCGGATATTTACCGGCAGGGGGTGCGTTTACCCAATGATTATGGCCGCTACTCGCAAGATCAGCAGGATGAAACAGAATTGTTGCTGCTGGGGGATAAGATCGTTCGGGTAGTGCAAGGGCAGGGTACAATACTGGATGTGATTGATATCACCAGTGCTATTCTGCAGCCTCGCTAGGGTTGCGTGGGTAGATAGATACAAGGCGTAATTTCATATATCTAAATATTATAAATAAAATTATTGTTATAACCATTGTCTTAATATAATCTCTTCACCCATAGATAAATGCTTTTTATGCGTTTCTAGAATATGTGGAGATATTATGACACTGGTAAAAAACGTTAAGACGCTTGCCGCAGCCCTGACCCTGGGGTTTGCCGCTGCTCAGGCTCAGGCTGCCGATGACTCACTACTGAATTCTTCTTACGACATCGCTCGGGAGCTGTTTGCCAGCTATAACGAGCACTTTGCTGACTACTGGGAAGATAAAACCGGTAACAGCATTGAAATTCGTCAATCGCATGGTGGCTCTTCACGTCAGGCCCAGGCCATTATTCAGGGATTACGTGCCGATGTTGTAACCTACAATCAGGTCACTGATGTCGATATTCTGCATGAGCGCGGCAATTTGTTACCGGCAGATTGGCGCAGTCAGTTGCCCAATGCCAGTTCTCCCTATTACTCCACCATGGCGTATCTGGTGCGTAAAGGTAACCCCAAGGGTATCAGTAACTGGGACGATCTGGCGCGTGATGATGTCAGCACCATATTACCTAATCCCAAAACCTCCGGTAATGGTCGATACACGTATCTGGCAGCCTATGGTTATGCGCAGCAGGAGTTCGGCGATGATCAGGCAAAAATTGACGAATTTATTAAAACTTTTCTAAGCCGTGTGGCGGTATTTGATACCGGTGGCCGTGGCGCAACTACAACCTTTGTTGAGCGTGGCCTGGGTGACGCACTGCTGACCTTTGAGTCTGAAGTGAACAATATTCTGGCGCAATACCCAGAACAGGAATTTGAAGTAGTCGTGCCTAAAGTCAGCTTCTTGGCTGAGTTTCCGGTGGCTGTTGTCGAACAGCATGCTGAGCGCAATGGCAACACTGAACTGGCGCGTGCTTACCTGGAGGAACTCTATTCTGAAGACTCTCAGCGTCTGTTAGCCGGTTTTAACTATCGGGTACACAATGAGGTGGTGAAAGCTGAGTTTGCTGATCGTTTCCCTGAGTTGGAATTGCTGACAATCGAGCAGATCGCTGGTAGCTGGGAAAATGCTATGACAGAACACTTTGCCAGTGGTGGCAAACTGGATCAGCTGCAGCGTCGCTGAGTTGATTAAGGACTGACCGACAATGTCTACAACTGCAGCACCTTTCATCACTTTGACTCCCGGTAAGCGCGTCTTACCGGGCTTCGCGCTGAGTATGGGTATTTCATTACTGTTTATCAGCTTGGTATTGATGTTACCGATTACCGGATTACTGGTACAAACAGCTGGTATGTCCTGGCAAGAGTATTGGGGGGTAATCAGTGATCCACGAGTTGTAGCGTCTTACAAAGTGACACTTTGGGCTGCAGCTATTGCTTCACTGTTCAATGGTATGTTTGGCCTGCTGCTGGCCTGGGTGTTGGTGCGTTATGAGTTTCCGGGCAAGCGAATCGTTGATGCGTTAATGGATCTTCCCTTTGCATTGCCTACGGCTGTGGCCGGTATCACCTTGTCGGCCTTGTTTGCTGAAAATGGTTGGTATGGTTCGATTCTGGCTGAAGCAGGAATCAAGGTGGCCTATACCCCACTGGGTATTATAGTGGCGATGTCGTTTACCAGTCTGCCATTTGTGGTGCGGACGGTTCAGCCTGTGCTGGAAGATCTGGCGCCAGAGGACGAAGAAGCCGGGATTACTATCGGTGGATCTGATCTAACGGTCTTTCGCCGGGTGGTTTTTCCGACGCTCTGGCCAGCTTTGTTGACAGGAGTGGCTTTGTCATTTACGCGCAGCCTGGGAGAGTTCGGCGCGGTTATTTTTATTGCCGGGAATATGCCTTATGTCAGCGAGATCACCAGTCTGATGATCTTTATCCGTCTGCAGGAGTTTGATTATGCTGCAGCCAGTGCGATTGCCTCTGTGGTCTTGTTAGCGTCATTGATCCTGTTGTTTTTGATTAATATCTGGCAGGCGCATTATCTGCGCCGTATACACGGGCGGTAGACCTATGCGTACAGCATCACATCTGCGAGTCGGTGATCATCCTTGGGTTAAATGGTCATTGATACTGCTGGCTTTGAGTCTGGTGGGATTATTATTGGTGGTTCCGCTGGTAGCTATTTTTGCTCAAGCCTTTTCTGGTGGTATGGAAACCTATCTTGCCAACCTGACTGACTATTACACCCTCAGAGCGATAGGTTTAACTCTGTTTGTTGCCGCACTGACCGTGCCGATTAACCTGGTATTCGGGGTCTTTCTGGCCTGGTTGGTAACCCGGTTTGATTTTCCAGGGCGCAAGCTATTGATCACGCTGATTGATATTCCTTTTGCAGTATCACCAGTGGTCGCAGGTTTGCTGTACCTGCTGTTGTACGGTTCCAATGGCTGGTTGGGTGGCTGGTTGATGGATAAGGATATTCAACTGATGTTTTCCTGGCCGGGGATTCTGATGGTCACAGTGTTTGTGACCTGTCCTTTTGTTGCCCGAGAGCTGATTCCACTGATGCAGCAACAGGGGCGCGATGAAGAGGAAGCGGGTGTGACACTGGGTGCATCCGGTTGGCAGTTGTTCCGTCGTGTGACCTTGCCAAATATCCAATGGGCATTGATTTACGGTGTAGTGTTGACTAATGCACGCGCTGTTGGCGAGTTTGGTGCGGTATCCGTGGTGTCTGGCAATATTCGTGGGGAAACTAACACACTGCCTTTGCATGTGGAGTTGTTGTATCAGGATTATAACGCCGTGGGTGCGTTTACCAGCGCGTCTTTATTAGCCGGTATTGCCCTGTTGACCCTGGCTATAAAATCCTTTGTTGAGTGGCGTCAGATGCGTCAGAGAGCATTGCTGAGTGAGGTGGAAGCATGAGTATCCGGGTTGATAATATCAGCAAGCGTTTTGGTAAGTTTCAGGCGTTAGAGCCCTTGTCTCTGGAAATTCCAGATGGTGAGTTGATCGGCCTGCTTGGGCCATCTGGCTCAGGAAAAACAACGTTATTGCGTATTATAGCGGGCCTGGAAACTGCCGATAGCGGTAATATTTATTTTCATGGCGAAGATGTAACCCGTGTGCATGTACGTGATCGTCGTGTTGGTTTTGTGTTTCAGCACTATGCCTTGTTTCGCCATATGACAGTGGCTCAGAATATTGCGTTTGGACTGGAGGTGATGCCGAAAGCGCGTCGACCTGGTGCAGCTGAAATCAACAAGCGTGTGGCTAATCTATTGGAGATGGTGCAACTGGGACATCTGGCATCACGCTATCCGGCGCAATTGTCAGGTGGGCAAAAACAGCGCGTGGCTCTGGCTAGAGCACTGGCCATGCAACCTCAGGTGCTGCTACTGGATGAGCCTTTTGGAGCATTGGATGCAAAGGTGCGTAAGGATCTGCGCCGCTGGCTGCGCAATCTGCATGATGAGCTACATTTTACCAGTGTGTTTGTTACCCACGACCAGGAAGAAGCGCTGGAGCTATCAGACAAGGTGGTGGTGATGAGTGCCGGACGTATTGAGCAAGTAGATTCACCACAGCAGCTTTATGCTCAACCGGATAGTCGCTTTGTGCTGGGTTTTCTGGGGCATATTAATATACTTGAAGGGCGGATTAAATCAGCACGCATGCAGCAGGGCAAAGCCTGGATTGATCTGCCGGAAGCGGTAGCCGATTTACCTGAAGCGCAGTTTTATTTGCGGCCCCATGAGGTGCGTCTGCAAACTGAGCCTGCTGCTCATGCGCATTTACCGCTCAAGGTGAATGCAGTCAGTCTTATCGGTGCGGAAGTGCGGGTAGAGCTGGAAGCTGATGGCTGGAGCAGTCCAGAACCCTGGGAAGTGGGTATCAGTCATGCGCAATACAACAGTTGGCAGCCAATGCGTGGCGATCCGTGCTTCGCCGTGCCAGATGTGGGTCATCTGTTTACCCCAGCCAGCACTGAGCCGAGTCTGGTTCACTGGGATAAAAAAAAAGGTTCACTGGCTGAAGCTCCAGCGAACCTTCTGGTCAGAAGTGCCTGAGGTTAACCTCAGGCAAGCCTGAATCAAGCTATACCACTAGCGTTGGGCACTTGGCCCGGCTGGCGACTCGTTCAGATACACTGCCCATCAGATAGCCCTCAATATCACCATTGGTGCCGCGTGTTCCGACCACGATCAGGTCGACACCTTTTTCTTTGGCAAATTTAACAATGGTTTTTGATGGGCGTCCGCCTTTGACAAATGCGCGCACTTTAGTGGCACCCTTATCCTTGGCATGCTGCTTGGCATGATTGGCTACCTCGGTGGCAAATTCCTTGAGTGCTTCATCAGGAATTTGCACCTGGTCTGGTCGAACCATTGACAGAGATGCTTCAAACAGACTGTGGTGTTTGTAAACACACAACAGGTAGATCTCAGCATCGGTGATTTTTTGTATTTCGACAGCTTTGTCCAGTGCATTCAATGCACCTTCTGAACCATCTACTGCTACCAGTATTCTCTCAAACACAATGGCCTCCTTGGTTATCTAAAGGCAAGATCACGCAGGAAGAGAGCAATCTGCGGAAAGTAAATAATCAGTATTGCTGCCAAAACCAGCATGAATATAAAGGGTGGTGTACCCCGGATAACTTCCCAGTAAGGACGTTTGAAAATGGCGATGGCAGTGAAAATATCACAGCCAAACGGTGGTGTGGCGGAGCCTATGGCCACCATTAGCGTGATCAGTACCCCTACCAGTACCGGATCCAGTCCTGTTGATGCGATGGCTGGCGCAAAAATGGGTGTCAGCACCAGAATGACCACGATCGGGTCAACGAACATACAAGCAATAAAGAAGGCGATGGCGATGGCGAATAGCACGCCAATCGGACCGGCTTCATTAATTCCCAGGCCACCGAGAATGGTTTGAGGAATCTGTGCAAAAGAAATAATCCAGGAAAAGCCGTTACCCACAGCCACCAGAATAAACACGACAGCTGTAATCAGGCCGGTGGATTTGGCAATTTTGTAGATATCCATTGCTTTCAGGGATCTGAACACAATAAATTCCAGAATCACCGCATAGAGTACACAGGCTGCAGCAGCTTCGGTTGGGCTGAAAATACCGCCATAGATCCCCCCGACGATGATGACCGGAAAACCTAGCGGCCACAGGGCTTCCTGGATGGATACCATGCGTTCTTTCCAGGTACATTTGGGCTCAGTTGGTACTTTGTGTATATAGGCGTAGGCGATACAGTACGCCGAGAACATGGCCAGAATCAACAAACCGGGCCCTACGCCTGCGATAAACAGCTCACCGATCGATGTGCCGGAAATGACCCCGTAGATTATCATGCCGATACTCGGTGGAATCAGAAAGGCGATATCACTGGAGTTGATAATCAGTGCAAGGGTAAAAGAATCTTTGTAACCCGCTTTGAGCATTTTCGGACGTAAGGGTGAACCTACCGCAACCACCGTTGCCTGTGTTGAACCGGAAACGGCCCCGAACAAGGTGCAAGAAGCCGCTGTACTGACGGCAAGTCCACCTTTGATATGACCGATAAACGACATTACCATGTTGATCAGTCGGTTTGCTGACTGTCCTCGGGTCATCACATCAGCCGCAAGAATAAACATGGGAACAGCAATTAATGCGGTAGGACGAATCCCCCCCATCATCTGCTGAATCATGATATTCATCTGACCGAAGCCATCAAATGTCATATAAAAACCGACCAGTGCCGCCATAATCAGCGGTATCATCATCGGAAAGCCCAGCATCAACAGAATGATCATTGTTGCCAGCATATAAGTAATCATAACCTTATCCTTCTGTCATGCTGTTTATACTTCAGTTTCAGTTTCTTCGTAACCATCGACGACATGCGTGGACAGATAGACATCACGAGAAAAAATATTCTTGATACCGGTCAAGAAATACTGAATGCCTGTGATAATAAAGCCAACCGGCACCCATACATACATCAGGTAGAGGGGGATACCCATGGTGGGTAATACTCGTCCAGTGCTGTAAATGCTATGGATGTAGGTAAAGGAGAAGTAACACAGAAAAAACATTGTGCCGGAGGTCACAAACGCGATGATAATCATCAGAATGCGCCGGGCCGAGGTCGGCAGAGCATCATAGAGGGCCGACATGCGGATATGTCGACCATGCCGGGCAGCGTATCCGATGCCGGCAAAGGTGATTAATACGATCAGAATGCGGTTTACTTCTTCGGAAAAAAACAGGCTTTCGCCAATTACAACACGTCCGACAATATTGGCAACTGTGTTCAGTGCCATCAACAGTACACCAACCGCTAGAATAATAGCTTCTACACGACTGATGCCTGAATCGATAACACCCAGAAGGCCGGGCAGGCCGGAAGTGTGGTTATCAGGAAGGTCGTCCTTCATGCGGGTATCCTCTTGCTGTGATCAGGTCGGCTGCCTGAGATAAAAGGTGCAGAGGGATGAGAGTGCCCCCTCTGCACCAATTCACATGAAGTCGGATTATTGAGCTTTGTAAGGCTCAAGATCCTCTTTAAACTGCTGCAGCAGTTCCTGTCCACTTTCACCGGTCATTTCGATGAAGCGTTCTTCAACGCTAGGGGCTTTATCCATGAAGGCTTGGCGCTCTTCGTCAGTCAGGCGGGTCACCGTAACTTCAGAGCTGGCTTCAAGGATTTTATCCAGCATCTCTTCACTCAGGCCTGGGACATATTCAGTAATGTGGTCAAAGGCATGCTCAGAGGCATCACGGACCAGCTGTTGATCTTCAGCAGACAAACCATTGAAGAAGTCCTGATTGGCCATCAGTGCTGTGGTGAACTGGCCATGACCGGTAAAGATCAGGTTAGGGGACACCTCATACAGACCGCCGGACTGAATCCAGAAAATCGGGTTTTCCTGACCCTGGATAATGTTGGTTTGCAGGCCGCCATAGACTTCGCCCCACGGCAGGGGTGTCGGTGTTGCACCAAATGCACGATAGGTCTCGGAGAGCAGTGGGTTGGTCATGGTACGGATATTTTTGCCGTGAAAGTCTTCAGGTGTGCGGACGGGGGTGTCAGCAGTGACTACCATTTCACCTTCCGGGTACATCTTCAACAGCTCCAGGCCCTGCTCAGCATAGAGTTCAGGAAACATTTCATTGATGGCTGCGCTGGTGCGGAAGAAGTCGACGATATCTTCATCATTGACAGGCAAGAGGTAAGGAATGAAGAAGATTTGTGCTTCAGGGATCAAAGAGCCTGTGAATCCGGGAGACTGATTGACAAACTGCAGTATACCCATTTGAGTCTGTTCCATGATGTCATCTGACTCACCCAGTTCGCCAAAACGGAAAACTTGAACGGTATTGTCAGAATTCTCTTCTATATATTCCTTGAATTTGTATGCAAAGACATCTTGCACATCACCTTCAAATTCTTCGTGAGCATAGCGCCAGTTAGCGGCTTCAGCTGCTGTACTGAAACCCACCACGCCGGTCATTAATACACCCGCAACAGCGGTACTCAGTATGTTTTTCAGGGTCATCATTTGTTCCTCTTTTGCTTTTTTTGGTGTGATATCCGATCACGCTCAGAAGTGCTGTATTATCCTCATCTTAGGTTGTTACTATTTCAGCGTGGCAAATCAGCGCCCAAACTGCAAGTTGCCTGAGGTTAAAGATATTAGAATGCGAGGAATGAATTCCTTTATTCATTCATAACTTATTGTTGTATATATGAAAATATTTTTTAGATTTTATTTTATGTTATTGATTACTAAGAGTGATAACTCACATTGCTCAGGAAAGCATGTATGAGCCAGTCATTACCTTACTTTCGGCTTTCCGGTTTTTATTTGTTCTATTTTGCTTTATTGGGCACGCTAGTACCCTACTGGAGCCTCTACCTGCAATCCTTCAGTTTGACTTCCCAGACTATTGGGCTGTTGATGGCTATGTTGCACCTGTCCCGAGTTGTCGCACCGAATATTTGGGGATGGATCGCCGATAAAAGCGGTCATCGAATCCGGGTGGTGCGTTACGGGGCTTTTTTAACCTGGGTAATTTTCATTGCTATTTTCTGGCAGACTTCTGCTTTGGGTATTGGGGTGGTCATGCTGCTGTTCAGCTTTTTCTGGAATGCAGTGTTGCCGCAGTTCGAAGTGTTGACACTGCAGCACCTGGCAGCGTCTCGTGATCGTTACAGCCAGATACGTTTATGGGGCTCTGTCGGCTTTATTCTGGCGGTTGTTGGCACGGGGGTGATACTGGATCGGGTGGACATTCGCTGGTTACCCATGGTCGCACTGATGCTGATGATTCTGATCTGGCTCAATACCCTGCTGATTACTGCTCCACTTGTAGAATCCACTCGACGACAAGATGATCGCAGTTTGTGGAGTATCGTGAAAACACCTCAGGTGATGGTGTTCTTGCTGATTTTTTTCCTGGTACAGTTCAGTCATGGGCCTTACTACACCTTCTACAGTGTTATGCTGCAGGATCTGGGATACAGTCGTGGCAGAATTGGCCAGCTATGGGCGGTGGGGGTGATCGCTGAAGTTCTTTTATTCATGTTGATCCCGCGACTTTTTCAGCGCTTTACCCTGCGTCACATTATGCTGTTGAGCTTGTTGCTCTGTTCACTACGCTGGATGTTGATTGCATTTTACCCTGATCAGTCTGGCGTCTTGTGGTTCGCTCAACTGCTACATGCCGCCAGTTTTGGGAGTTTGCATGCGGTTGGCATTGCGTTGGTCTACCATTATTTTAGCCCTGCTACACAGGGACGGGGGCAAGCGTTGTTTGCCAGCGCCGGTTTTGGTGCGGGTGGAGCCGCAGGGGCGATGCTGTCTGGAGTATTCTGGGATGCGTGGGGCGGCCAGGGTACTTTTCTGGCGGCGGCACTGATTAGCATGCTGGCTATAGTCATGGCTCTGGGCTGGATATTTCCCGAGAAGGTCAAGCGGCTGGATTAGCATTGGGCAGTTGTTATATCCTAGGGGCAGTCAACACCTGCCAATCATCCATAGAGGTTAGCCATGAAGTTCAGTATTGATGTTGAAATGACACCGCAGGAACTCCGTGAAAGCCTGGGGCTTCCGGATGTATCCTCTCTTCATGATGAGATGATTGACACCATTCGCGAACGCATGCAACAGGGGGTCGAAGGTTATGACCCAATGACCCTGTTCAAGCCGTTCATGACTTCCGGTATGGGAACGGTTGATGGGTTTCAAAAGCTGATGTTCAGCTTGATGAACCAATATACGCGTTCTAAAAATAAAGACGGATCTGAGGAATGAAAGATTAATGAGCACAAAACAGAAAACTAATGGTGTGCGTATTCTTAGAAAGTATACTAACCGTCGCTTGTACGACACTTCACGCAGTTGCTACGTGACCTTGGAGGATGTTAAAGAGTTAGTGCTCAACTCGGAGCCTTTTCAAGTGCTGGACTCCAAGTCAGGCCAGGATTTGACCCGTAATATTTTAATGCAGATTATCAGTGAACAGGAAGCTGAAGGGCATGGCACCCTGTTAACAAATCAGGTGCTGCAGCAATTGATCCGTTTCTACGGTGATAGCATGCAGGGGATGATGAGTCAGTATCTGGAGCAGAGTATTGGCGCTTTTCTGGAGCATCAGGATCTGATTCGTGACCAGATGCAGAATATGATAGGTGCCGCAAATCCGCTGACTATGATGAATCGAATTGCAGACCAAAATCTGGCTATGTGGAAAATGTTCAGTCCGGGTGTTAATCCCGATGGAACACCGATGCAAAACCCGAAAAGACCAGATGCTAGTACAACTGAAACGGATAAGTCGTCCCGCAGTACGGCGAGTCGTCGGGATGAGCCTAAGACTCGTTAAGCCTATGGTCCAAATCAGATTGCAGCCAGTTGCTGATCGCATCTACCAGCTGGCTGCCGGTTCGACTACTGACAAACAGGCCTATATGGCCTGTTTTTATCTCTTTTTCCCGGTATAGCTGACTGTTGGTTTTGCCTTTGAGCGCTTTTGATGATGAGGGTGGCACCAAGTGATCATGGCTGGCATAAATATTCAGCAGCGGCTGGGTGATGCGACTTAAATCAACGGGCTGATTACCGATCTTAAGGTTGTTGTTGACTAGTTTGTTCTGCTGAAAAAAATCCTTGATGAATTCACTGAAAGCAGCCCCTGCCTGGTCCGGACTGTCGTAAATCCATTTCTCCATACTCAGAAAAGCCCGTGCGCTGGCTTCATCACTGAGTGTCACCGGCAAGTCCAGGTTTTTTTGCAGTCCCAGCCGCATCGGCATGAGTGAGTTGTAGGTTTCATTCAGCAGGGCACCGGGAATATTACCGTAGGTGCTTACGGCCAGATCGGCATCCACATGCCGGGCCAGTTTACTCAGAGTGAAGTCGTCGGTAGCAAAATCAACCGGAGTTACCAGGGTGATTAACCGTGCAATCTTGTCTGGGTGCAAGGCTGTGTAGCAGAGGCTAAACGTGCCACCCTGGCAAATTCCCATCAGGTTAATGCGCTCCTGACTGGCATGCTGGCTGGCCGCATCGATACACTGGTCTAGGTAGTGGTTAATATAATCATCCAGATCCAGAAACCGGTCTGATGCGTCGGGATACCCCCAATCGACCAGGTAGACACCCACACCGCGTTGTAATAGTTTTTGCAGCATGGATCGTTCCGGTGTCAGGTCAATCATGTAAGGCCGGTTTACCAGGGCGTAGCAAATGACTATGGGGGGCAGGTTGGGCTGCACAGTTGCAGGCTGGTAATAGTTCAGCCGTACTTTGTCCAGTTGAAAGATTGTCTCACAGGGAGTCTGTCCGGTTTCAACCGGCGGCATACGCTTTAGCAGTTGGTAGCTGTCTATTAATTGCTGATTAAAGCTGATGATTTCTTGTTTCAGCTGTTTTGGATCCAGCTTGATGCGGCTCATCGGCGCTCTCTCTGCAGGGTATCGATAGCATTTTTAAGCTGATCTAACTCATCCCGGAGTCCGCTGGACTCAGCCTGTGAACGTTCCAGGTACCGAAGTTGTTTACTCAGTCGATGTATCTTCTCAAACGCCAGGTTTAGTGAGGCTTCCGTGGCAATGCCATAGAGTTTCAGTTGCTGGTTGCGTTGTTCCTGAAACCACAGTCGAAGCTGCATCAGCGTGTTGCTGATACGGCCATGGGCCAGTTGGTAGTCGTCTGTCGCCAGTTGCTCTGCATAGCTGGCTTCATAAGCCTCTACCCAGAGGTGGTGTAGCGTCTTCAGGTTGCTGATAACCTCATTTTTGGCTTCGATCTGCTCTGACAGGCGGTTTAGTGCGCGGGTGTTGATCTGGGCATAATGTGCTGAATAGTGTTGCAGAGCTTGCTGGTGTGCGTTGATAAGGTGACTTGATTCACGCAGGGCCTTTTGTTGATTGAACGGCAGCTCTGTCGCTGAGGCTTCCAGAAGACTGCGCATCCCCTTCATCCAGGGGTGGTCTATAAATTGCTCATCATTAAAACTGTGGGTGCGCAGCAAAGCTCCCAACTGTTCTGGCAGTTGCCAGCGTTTGACGACCCAGTCTTCGGTCAGTCGGCTGATGTGCTGGTGAAAATCGGTGAAAAAACTGGCCAGTTCAGGGGGAGTGCCCTGTTGGCTTTGAGAGACCAGGTGACCAGCAAAACGGGTAAATTCAACAGACTCCTGCGTCATTACGGCAAGAAGCTCCGCATGTTGCTCCGGAAGGTGTTGCCAGCCGGTCTGCTGAAGTTGTTGCATCAGCTCAGTCCAGTCGGGCAGTTCAGTACCTTCCACTTGGGTCGGGTACAGCTTAAGCCAGCGCCGGATCGTTGCTTGCAGGTCGTCTGTCACAAAAGGCTCCATCTGCCTGGCGGTGTTTTGAAGGGTGATAGTAATACACCCAGCCTCTATTATGAAACAGCTACGGTGTATTATGAAGTAATCAATCTCAAGCTAATGTGTGTCAGCACACAGTCTGAGTAGAGCTACCATCTGCTGTGCTGCGTTAGAGAGCGTACGGTCGCGATGATAGATATAGCCCAGCGGCCGGTGAACCGGTTCGGCTTCCAGATCCAGACGTTTTAACTGGCTGTCTATCATGGTTTCCGGCAGCAGGCTCCAGCCGAGTCCGATGGATACCATCATTTTGATCGTATCCAGATAATTGGTACTCATCCCCAGGTTAGGCTCCAATTGCCAGGCTGACATCTGCTGACGAACCAGTTGATGGGTAAAGGTATCCGGGCGTGGCAACAGGCCACTGTAGGTATTTAACTCAGCCAGGGTGACGGAGGGTTTATCCGCCAGCGGATGTTGTGCTGATACCACATAAAAAAGTCGATCATCCCAGATTTGTACGCTACAGATGCGCGGATCGGCTTTTGGGGCCAGGGTAATCAGTGCCAGCTCGATATCACCTTTCAATACGCTCTCATAGGCGATTTCAGATTCATCAAAGCGTAAGTCTAACTCGACCAGCGGAAACTGCCGGGTGAAGGCTTTTAGTAGCGGAGGCAAGCGGTGCAAGCTGATATGATGGCTAGCCGCAAATGAGAGGCGGCCGGCTACCTGTAGGGTCAGATTGCTGACCAGTGTTTCAGCATCCTTAAGCGCCATGAGAATTTCATGGGCCTTGGGGAGGAGTTGCCGGCCGGCTTCAGTCAGGCTGATATGCCGTCCTATTCGGTCAAACAGGCGACAGTGTAGTTGCTGTTCCAGCAAGGCGATACGTTTGCTGATGGCCGACTGGGTCAGAAACAGACGATCAGCGGCTTCTGAAAAAGAACCTGCTTCGGCTACCATAACAAAAGCCTTCAGGCTGTGGGTGTCCATAGTGGCTTACTCAAGGCTGAAAAAAATCATTGTATTCCTTTTTGGAATGGAATGAATAAAAAATATGAATTTGTTTATTGTGTTGGACTCTTTTACCATGCTGTCTATTAGATAAAAAACCTGTCCGGAGATTAACGCTATGACTGGCAAAACCCTGTATGACAAATTGTGGGACGACCACCTCGTAAGTGAAAATACGGATGGTAGCGCCTTGTTGTATATCGACCGTCACTTGCTGCATGAGGTGACCTCACCTCAGGCATTTGAAGGTTTGCGTCTGGCTGGGCGTAAACCCTGGCGCCTCGATACCAATTTGGCAACACCAGATCATAACGTCCAGACAACTGATCGCTCAGGAGGGGTGGAGTCTATTGTAGATCCTATTTCACGTATTCAGGTGAAAACCCTGGATGAGAACTGTGACAGTTTTGGCATTACCGAATTTAAAATGAACGATCCGAGACAGGGTATCGTGCATGTAGTCGGGCCGGAGCAGGGCGCAACCCTGCCAGGTATGACTGTGGTCTGTGGGGATTCACACACTGCAACGCACGGTGCTTTTGCAGCCTTGGCACATGGCATAGGCACTTCCGAAGTTGAGCATGTATTAGCCACTCAGTGTCTGATTGCTAAAAAAATGAAAAATATGCTGGTGCGTGTCAATGGCCGTTTGGGCCAGGGCGTCACCGCTAAAGATGTGGTGTTGCATATTATTGGTGTTATCGGCACCGCGGGTGGTACAGGCTACGCGATAGAGTTTGGTGGTGAGGCGATTCGTGGTATCTCCATGGAAGGTCGCATGACTATCTGTAACATGGCCATTGAAGCGGGCGCGCGAGTGGGTTTGATCGCGGTCGATGACATTACTGTGGATTATATTAAAGGCCGACCGTTTGCACCCAAAGACGCGCATTGGCCGATGGCCGTTGAGGCCTGGCGTAATCTGGTGTCTGATGCGGATGCTGAGTTTGATCAGATAGTCGAAATTCAGGCGGCTGATATTGAGCCGCAGGTTACCTGGGGGACCTCACCAGAGATGGTGGCCTCTGTGCGTGCCTTGGTGCCGGATCCCGCCAGTATGAGCGATCCAGTTAAGCGCGAAGGCACTGAACGTGCCTTGCACTACATGGGCTTGAAGGCCAATCAAAAAATTACCGATATTCAATTGGATCGGGTATTTATCGGTTCTTGTACCAACTCGCGTATTGAAGATCTGCGTGAAGCCGCTGCGGTGGTCAAGGGCAAAAAGGTCGCTGCAACTCTGAAACAGGCACTGGTCGTTCCCGGTTCCGGTCTGGTGAAATTGCAGGCTGAGCAAGAGGGTTTGGACCAGGTATTTATTGAGGCGGGATTAGAGTGGCGAGAGCCAGGGTGTTCCATGTGTCTGGCAATGAACCCAGACAAGTTGGGTGCCGGTGAGCATTGTGCGTCAACCTCCAACCGTAATTTTGAAGGCCGTCAGGGCTTCGGGGGGCGGACCCATCTGGTGAGTCCTGCCATGGCTGCGGCGGCCGCGATAGCCGGCCATTTTGTTGATATCCGTGAATTCATCAGTGCCTGATCAGGAGAGAGATAATGAGAAAATTTACTGTACATCAGGGTATCGTGGCTCCGCTTGATCGTGCCAATGTCGATACGGATATGATTATTCCTAAACAATTTCTGAAATCTATCAAACGCTCTGGCTTTGGCCCGAATCTGTTTGATGAGCTACGCTACCTGGATGAAGGGCAGCCAGATCAGGATTGCAGCCAGCGTCCGTTGAATCCGGATTTTGTGTTAAATAAACCTCGTTATCAGGGCTGCAGCATTTTGCTGGCGCGAAAAAACTTTGGCTGTGGTTCCAGTCGTGAGCACGCGCCCTGGGCGCTGGAAGACTTTGGGATACGGGCGATTATTGCACCAAGCTATGCTGATATCTTCTTCAATAACAGCTTTAAAAACGGACTGTTACCGATAATTCTTGAAGAATCACTTATTGATGAGCTGTTTGATGAAGTGGCAGCCAACCAGGGATATCAACTGGAGATAGATCTGGAAAACCAGCGGGTCATCAAGCCTAATGGTGAGGCATTATCCTTTGATATAGATGCGTTTCGTAAACACTGCTTGTTGAATGGTCTGGATGATATAGGTTTGACGCTAGAGCAGGGTGACGCCATCGCATCCTATGAGAAAAAGCGTCGTGAATCGGCACCCTGGCTGTTCTGCTAACCTAGTAATTAATTGATTCAAGGTATTGTTAAATGACAAAAAAAATATTGATTTTGCCAGGTGATGGTATAGGTCCAGAGATTGTTGCTGAAGCTCGTAAAGTATTAGAGAAGGTTAATGAACAGCTTTCTTTAGGGTTGGTGTTAACTGAGGCGCTGGTGGGTGGTGCGGCAATCGATGCGACTGGTTTGCCCTTGCCAGAAGACACACTGACGGCTGCTCGTGAGGCCGATGCTATTTTGCTGGGGGCTGTTGGTGGGCCTCAGTGGGATACCAATCCGGACTTCCAGATACGTCCTGAGAAAGGCTTGTTAGGTATCCGTGCTCAGTTAGGCTTGTTTGGTAATCTACGCCCGGCCATTCTGTATCCGCAATTGGCACATGCGTCCACGCTGAAGCCTGAAGTGGTTTCGGGTCTGGATATTCTGATTGTACGTGAACTGACTGGCGGTATTTATTTTGGTCAGCCGCGAGGCTATCGTACCAAGGAAAATGGCGTGCGCGAAGGCTATAACACCTATGTGTATGACGAAAATGAAATACGTCGCATCGGCCGTGTAGCCTTTGAAGCGGCTCGTGCCCGTAATAAAAAGCTCTGTTCCGTTGATAAAGCCAATGTGCTGGAAGTTACCGTGCTCTGGCGTGAGGTGATGAACGAGCTGGCGGTCGACTATCCGGACGTAGAGCTTAGCCATATGTATGTTGATAATGCCGCCATGCAATTAGTGCGTGCACCTAAACAGTTCGATGTTGTGGTTACTGGTAATATGTTCGGCGATATTCTGTCGGATGCGGCGGCGATGCTGACTGGTTCCATCGGTATGCTGCCATCGGCTTCTTTGGATGCCAACAACAAGGGTATGTATGAGCCTTGCCACGGTTCTGCACCGGATATTGCCGGTCAGGGTATCGCAAACCCGTTGGCAACCATTCTCTCAGCCGCTATGATGTTACGTTACTCTCTTGATTCAGCCGCGGCAGCCGATAAGATCGAAGCGGCTGTCAGTCAGGTGCTGGATCAGTCGTTGCGTACCGCTGACATTATTTCAGAAGGTATGACGCGAGTAAGTACCTCCGAGATGGGTGACGCCGTAGTGGCTGCACTCAGCTGATCAGAGCGTTGCGAGAAGGGAGGCGTCTTAACTGACATCTTCGGTTATTCTGTTGTTTTTTAATTTATATGATATTTGGGGGCACGAATGAGACGTGTAGGGTTTGTTGGCTGGCGTGGTATGGTCGGTTCAGTACTGATGCAAAGAATGCAGGAAGAGCGGGATTTCGATCATATCGCTGAGCCGGTGTTCTTCACCACATCCCAGGCTGGAAAGCCTGGACCGGATATCGGCAAAAGCATTCCTGCACTCAAAGATGCCCGTGATATTACCGAGTTGCAGCAGATGGATGCGATCATCTCCTGCCAGGGGGGGGATTACACCACTGAAGTCTATGCCAAGCTGCGTGAGGCTGGCTGGAAAGGCTACTGGATAGATGCCGCCTCTACGTTACGTATGGCCGATGACAGTATCATCGTGCTTGATCCGGTTAATCAGAACGTCATAGAGCAAGGGCTGACCAAAGGCATTAAAACCTATGTCGGTGGTAACTGCACGGTTTCGCTGATGTTGATGGGGTTAGGCGGACTGTTTCGCGAAAACCTGGTTGAATGGGTCAGCTCCATGACTTATCAGGCGGCGTCTGGCGCTGGCGCACAGAATATGCGTGAGCTAATCAGTCAGATGGGGCAGATTGAGTCTTCGGTGAGTAGCGAGTTGGCTGATCCAGCGTCTGCCATTCTGGATATTGATCGTAAGGTTGTCGAAGCGATGCGTAGCGATGCTTTTAAAACCGATAATTTTGGTGTGCCTTTGGCAGGCTCGTTGATTCCCTGGATCGATAAGGCTGTTGAAGCCGGGCAGAGCAAAGAAGAGTGGAAAGGTTTTGTTGAGACCAATAAAATCCTGGGCTGTTCAGATAACCCGATTGCCATCGATGGTACCTGTGTGCGTATCGGTGCGATGCGTTGTCATAGTCAGGCCTTTACTATCAAGCTGAAGCAGGATGTACCCCTGGATGAGATTGAATCCATCATCGCTTCGGCGAATGATTGGGTTAAACTGGTACCAAATGAGCGTGAAGTGACTATGCGTGAGCTCAGTCCTACCCAGGTGACTGGTACCCTGAGTGTACCTGTTGGTCGCCTGCGTAAGATGAGAATGGGCCCGGATTATCTGAATGCCTTCAGCGTCGGTGATCAGTTGCTCTGGGGTGCAGCCGAGCCGTTGCGTCGTATGCTGAGAATTCTGATGCAGCATCAGTAAGCTTTTCAGGTATGATATCCAGCCCGGCGCCGCAAGGTCTGTCGGGCTGTTTTGTTTCAGATGACAGGTTAAGGTCATGCTGTGCGTTTTAACCGGAGATGAGTGCGTTTATGTCAGTTGTTGTTGCGGTAACCGGTGTCTCTACCCTGTTGGGTGAGAACCTGCTTGAAATTCTTGAAAGTCGGGCCTTCCCCGTCGCGCGTCTGGTACTTACCGATCCTGGCGAGGTTACGGGTCGCAGCGTAATGTTTTCGGGGCATGCCACCCGTGTGGTTTCGGCCGACACAGCTGACTTCTCAGGTGTGGAACTGGTATTTAATTGCCAACCAGATGCCTTGCCTGAGCAATTTTCAGTCAGTCAGTTGTCTGCGAACGTCTGTGTGATAGATCTTTGTCCAGACATTGATGTTGCACAAACGGCCGCCTGTATTGTTCCCGAGGTCAACTCAGAGTTAATCGGCTCTGGTCGCAGTGGCTACTATGTTTCTCCTCTACCTGCAGTGGTGGCCGCCGCCGCTGTGTTAGCCTCGTTACATCAGCGCTTCAAACTCTTGCGCCTGAATATCATTAGTCTGAGCTCCGTGGCCGAGGCGGGTAAAAAAGGTGTTGAAGCCCTGGCGTCAGAAACGGCAAAGCTGCTGAATGGTCGGGATGCTGAAGCGGATTTCTTTGGTCAGCAGATTGCCTTTAACCTGTTACCGCTGACTGGCCAGGTGACGGCATCCGGTGCCACAGATAGTGAAACACAAATCAGCACTCAATTGCGTCGGGTGCTTGATGATGAGCAGTTGGAAGTTGCGGTTAGCAGTCTGCAGTTACCACTTTTTTATGGACAAAATGTCGTTTTACATGCGGAGTGTCAATTTCCTGTAGATTTAAATGAGGCACAATCTCTGTTGAGTCAAGCGCCGGGAGTGAGCTGCATTGCTGATCAGATATGCTCTGCAGTAGCCGATGCTGCAGGCAAGGACGAGGTATTTGTGTCGCGACTGAGAACCGAGCCGGATAATAATTGTGGAGTGATGCTGTTCGCCGTTACAGATAGTATGCGCAAAGGCGGTGCTCTCAATGCGATACAGATTGCCGAGCAGGTGTTTACTCAGCTTGACCATTGAAGGGGTTATACATAATACTTGGTATACTTATTTTGGATAAGCAACTTCCTGTTTTGCTGGAACAATCAGTAAGGTTGCGGATCAAGAGGGAAAACAGATGCTGCGTAAACTTGCCTTAAGCCTCGCGATAGCCGGGGTGCTTGGAGTACCTAATGCAAATGCCCTGGGGCTCGGTGAGATAAATATAAGCTCGGCGCTGAATGAGCCACTTAATGCAGAGATTCGGCTGATGCAGGTGAGGGACCTCTCTCCCTTGCAGATTCAACCACGTATGGCTGATGCAGATGAGTTTTCCATTGCCGGTCTCAGCAAGTCTCGTTTTCTTAATGATGTTCGCTTCCAGGTCCAGGTCGCCCCTGATGGGGCAGGTGTCATCCGGATGACTTCGACTGAGCCAGTCAGAGAGCCTTTCCTCAATTTTTTGGTTGAAGTGAATTGGCCAAACGGTCGCCTGGTCAGAGAATACACGGTACTGCTTGATCCACCCTTATTTGATCCTGCGCCTGTGCAAGGGCAGATGCAGCCGGCCGTTTCTTCAGCTCCAGCCGCCGTTGCCCCTTCCACGCCAGTCAGATCGTCAGCAGCACCCCGTACGCTACCGACTACCGCTAATCAGATCCATGTGGGTGCCAACGATACCCTGTGGGTGCTTGCAAATCGTTACCGCCCAGATAGCTCCATTACACCACAACAGATGATGGTAGCCTTACAGCGCCATAACCCGCAAACCTTCCCAACCGCTAACATTAATGTAATGCGTGCCGGAACGGTTATGGATATTCCTTCGGTTGAGCTCATTCGCGCACTTTCTCCTGCTGAGGCTACCGCCGAGGTAGCTCGCCAGACTGAGGCTTGGCGGCAAGGGCGGAATCAGCCAGCTACACCTCAGCCAACACCGGCGCCAGAGCCAGAAACGGACGAGGTCACTGCAGAGGACGTTGTAGAAGCCCCGGTTGAGAGTGAAGCTGAATCTGAAGCGGAGGCTACTGATGCAGAAGCCTCAACTGAAACGGCTGAGGCGCTTGCGGATGCAGAGCTGCGTATAGTCACGCCGGAAGCGGATGACGTCGATACGGAAGAAGAGTCTCCGGTTGCCGGTGATATGGCGTCACGTGAAGAGGCCGTGCTCAGTTCAGAAGTTGCTGATGGCTTGTTGCAGCGCAGTGAAGATCTGGATAGTCGCCTGATGGTTACGCAGGAGACGGTAGACAAAATTGAACGAGAAAATCGCGATCTGAATGAAAGACTGGATGCAATCCAGGAGCAGTTGGTATTGATGCAGCGTATGCTGGAACTCAAGGAACAGCAGATTGCCGCTTTGCAGACTGTTGAGCCAGAGCCGCCGTCTGAAGGGTTGGCGGATAAGCTGACAAGTTTGCCAGTTGTAGGTGGTCTGGCCGCCGCTCTGGTAGCCGCTCTGGTTGCGTTGTTTCTGTCAAGGCGGCGCCGTGATAAGACGCCTAAGCCAATGTTTACGGCGCCAGAGGGAGCAGCGACAGGGGATGCGGGAGCAGTAGCTCTGGCGGCCGGTACGGCAGCAACGGCTGTGGTGGCAGAAGAAAAACAAGCAGATAGACCTGAGTCAGAAGCTGAGAAAGTCGAAGAGGACGCGTCTCCTGTAATAGATGATGCGACGGATGATTTCTCGGATCTGGACCTGGATCTGGACCTGGATCTAGAACTGAATGAAGACGATGACACGCGCGTTGTCGATGAAGAGTATGATCTGTCGGCTGAAAATGACTTTGATGATCTGCTGGGTGAAACTGAACTGGGTGATGAGCCTGCTACAGAAGAACCTGAAGCCAAACCCGAAGCTGAAACTGAATCACTTGTAGAACAAGGCGATGAAGATGAACTGTTGGATGATCTGCTTAACTATGAAGAACCTGACGTGCGAACTGACAGTGTTGAGCCTTCTGACGATGATAACAATGATGACTTAGGCTCTCTTGATGATCTGCTGATGAGTGACGAAGTTGCTACAGATGAAGAGCAAGATGAACCTGAGGCGCCTGTCCGAGATGATAGTGATGAACTCGACTTTATTTTGAACGAACCTGAAGCTGCTGATGCAGTTGAGGCAAGCGACCAGCCTGAGTCTACAGCCGATGACGATCTTGACTCTCTGCTGGGATCCATGGAAATTGAAGAAGTTGAAACGGATGCGGCCTCCTCGGAAGTCAAAAAGCCAGGTGAAGTGGTTGAGGATGAGTTAACAGCCAACATTGCTCATGATCTGGAAACGGGGCTGGATGCTGAACTTGAGGATATGCTGAGCAGTACAGATGAGGATATTGCTCTGGAAGAATCTCAGTCTACCGATGAAGCGATCGATATGCTTGATGGTCTCAATCTACTTGATGGTGCGGATGAGAATGAAACCAAGCTGGATCTGGCGCGAGCTTATCTGGAGATGGACGATGCCGAGGGCGCACGTGAAATCCTGGGTGAAATTCTCGGTGAAGGTAACGACAAGCAAAAAGAAGAAGCACAGAAATTGCTGGATAGTCTGAGTTGAGATATTGATTGAATGCTGGAAAATCCACCTTTATCAGGGGCGACAAATGTCGCCCCTTATCGTTATGCTGCCGCTGTAGAGTATTCTGGTGCGGCTTACCATGGTTGGCAAAAACAACGTCATGATCTCGTACCCTGTATCCAGGGAAGAGTGGAGGGTGCTTTGTCCCGGGTGGCAGATCATCCTGTCGACGTGATCTGTGCCGGACGCACGGATGCCGGTGTCAGTGCCTGTTATCAGGTGATCCATTTTGATGCACAGGTACAGCGACCTGAGCGCGCATGGTTGATGGGTGGAAATACCTATTTACCTGAGGATATCGCGTTGCTTTGGGTTAAACCTGTCAGCACGGATTTCCATGCACGTTTCTCGGCACAGGCAAGGCGTTACCGCTATATTATTTATTCTGCAGCGGTTAAGCCTGGTGTGCTAGCAAAAGGCATCACCTGGACCTGGAAAGTACTGGATGAGGTTAAAATGCAGCAAGCGGCTGAGGCGCTGATAGGTGAGCATGATTTTACTTCGTACCGGGCGGTTGCCTGCCAGGCAAGGAATCCGGTGCGTCAGGTGCAGCATCTGAAAGTATATCGACAAGGGCAGTTGTTGGTTATCGATATTAAGGCAAATGCGTTTTTACACCATATGGTGCGTAATATTGCCGGGGTTTTGATGAAAATTGGTGCTGGGGAGGCGCCGGTAGGCTGGGCAAGGGACGTGTTGAATGCCCGTGATCGTCGTCAGGGTGGGGTGACGGCATCACCCTTTGGGTTGTATTTTGTGGATGTAGACTACGCGACAGAATTTTCTTTACCTAAAGCCGTACCAGGACCTTTTTTCCTGTCTCCAGCAGACTGACGCCGCAACTCGGCTCTGTTATCATAGTGAGCTCGGTGATTGCTTGGGGTGGGTATGCGAACACGAATTAAAATTTGCGGTATTACTCGGCTGGAAGATGCCTGCTGTGCTGCATCCCTGGGTGCTGATGCATTGGGTTTTGTATTTTATTCGCCCAGCCCTCGCAATATATCAGCCGAACAAGCGGCTGGAATCGTAGCGCAGCTACCGGCTTTCGTAACATCGACTGCTCTGTTTGTAGACGCGGAGCGTACAGAAATAGACAAAGTCCTGACCCTGACTGGTATCGATTTGCTGCAGTTCCATGGCGACGAAGATCCGGTATTTTGTGAAAGCTTCAACCGACCTTATATCAAAGCACTGCGTGTCAGGAACGATACTGACATAGCGGCTGAAATGGCGCGTTATCCCAGTGCCAGAGGTATTCTGCTGGATGCTTATGTGCCAGGGCAACCTGGTGGGACCGGGATGACCTTTGATTGGCAGCGTATTCCTGCCGAACTGCAACAGCGCATAGTGCTGGCAGGTGGGTTGCAGCCAGATAATGTGGCGACTGCGATTGCGCAAGTTAGACCACTAGCGGTGGATGTGAGTGGTGGTGTTGAAGCAACCAAGGGTATTAAAGATAGCGAAAAAATCAGACGCTTTATTAATGAGGTGAACCGTGTCAATTCAAACTGATCAGTCTGCAAAGCAGACCTACCCTGATGCTCGTGGACACTTTGGCCCTTACGGGGGGCGTTTTGTGTCGGAAACTCTGATTGGCGCTCTGGAAGAGCTGGAAGGGGTGTATGAAAAGTTATGGGCTGATCCGGCATTTAAAGCCGAATTTGATCGGGATCTGGCCCATTATGTTGGCCGCCCATCACCCCTGTATCACGCTGAACGCCTTTCCCGTGAAGTCGGTGGTGCACAGATCTATCTGAAGCGCGAAGATTTGAACCATACCGGCGCGCACAAGGTGAATAACACCATAGGCCAGGCGTTGCTGGCCAAATTTATGGGTAAGCCACGGGTGATTGCCGAAACCGGAGCCGGACAGCACGGGGTTGCTTCCGCCACGGTTGCGGCGCGTCTTGGTCTGGAATGTAAAGTCTATATGGGCGCCGATGATATCAAGCGTCAGGCGCTGAATGTCTACCGTATGCGCCTGTTGGGAGCTGAAGTGATTCCGGTAACATCCGGTACACGTACCCTGAAAGATGCCATGAATGAGGCGATGCGTGATTGGGTCACCAATGTAGATAACACCTTCTACATCATCGGCACGGCCGCGGGACCGCACCCCTATCCTAAGCTGGTGCGTGATTTTCAATGCGTTATTGGCCGCGAAGCGCGCAGTCAGTGTCTGGATCAGACCGGGCGTCTGCCGGATGTGATTATTGCCTGTGTTGGCGGTGGATCGAATGCGATCGGTCTGTTTCACCCCTTTATCGAAGATACCTCAGTACGCATGATCGGTGTAGAGGCCGGCGGACATGGTCTGGCTACCGGTCAGCATGCAGCCCCGCTAAGCGATGGTCGCCCGGGTGTGTTGCACGGAATGCGGACTTACCTGATGGAAGATGATGCCGGTCAGATTTTACCGACCCATTCGGTATCAGCAGGCCTGGATTATCCCGGCGTGGGACCTGAACATGCCTGGTTAAAAGATACTGGCCGTGCCGAATATGTGGCAATAGATGACAAGGAAGCACTGGATGCTTTTCGCACTCTGACCCAGGTTGAGGGTATAATGCCCGCCTTGGAAAGCAGTCATGCTATTGCTTATGCGATGAAGCTTGCCAAAACCCTGGATAAGGATCAGAACATTATTGTTAATCTGTCCGGCCGGGGTGATAAGGATATTCATACCGTTGCCGAGCTGGATGGCATAACGATCTGACAGGATACCGGAAACCGATGAGTCGATTACAAAAACGTTTTGAAAACTTGCGTGCCAGTGGTCGCAAAGCGCTGATTCCTTTTGTTACAGCGGGTGATCCGAATCCTGATGTAACCCTGCCGCTGATGCATGCCCTGGTGAAAGCCGGTGCTGATGTTATTGAGCTGGGAGTGCCTTTTTCAGATCCAATGGCCGATGGTCCGGTGATTCAGTTAGCCTGTGAGCGTGCGCTGGTGCATGGCGTGCGTTTGCTGGATGTTATCGCCATGGTGGCTGAATTCAGAAAAACAGATACTGACACACCTGTGGTGCTGATGGGATATCTGAATCCGATTGAAGCCATAGGCTATGAGAATTTTGCTGACCATGCGGTCGCCGCCGGTGTGGATGGTGTATTAACTGTCGATCTGCCACCCGAAGAATCGCATGACACCAGTCGTATGTTTACTGAAAAAGGGCTGGATACCATCTATTTGATGTCGCCAGCCACCTCGGATGCACGTTTGCGCCAGATTTGCGCCTTGGGCAGCGGTTATCTGTATTATGTTTCAGTTAAGGGTGTAACTGGCTCGGCGGCACTGAATGTTGGTGAAGTTGCTGCTAAAATAGATCACGTCAGAAGTATGACTGATATCCCCTTGGCAGTGGGCTTCGGTATTCGTGACCCTGAGTCAGCAAAAGCCATAGCCTCCGTGTCAGATGGGGTGATTGTCGGTAGTGTGCTGGTTAACCGGATTGCTGAGCTGGCCGAAACACCGGAACAGATACCTGAACAGGTTGGCCAGTTGATTGCGGCAATGCGATCAGCCATGGATGCCTGAAACCAAATTTAAAACCGGAAATGTGATTAACGATGAGTAGCTGGCTGGATAAAATTGTTCCTTCTCTGGTAAAACGCACAGAACGTAGACACAGCAGTGTGCCTGAAGGACTGTGGGAAAAGTGTCCCAAGTGTGATTCTGTACTTTACAAGCCGGAACTGGATAAAAATCTGAACGTCTGCCCGAAATGTGACCACCACATGCGCATTGGTGCCCGACGTCGTCTGGATCTGTTCCTTGATCCCGATAACCGTGCTGAAATTGGTGCAGAGGTGTTGCCGGTTGATCGTCTTAAGTTCAGGGATTCGAAAAAGTACAAAGACCGCCTGACCGCTGCCGAAAAAGACACCGGCGAAACCGATGCACTGGTCGCCATGCGTGGTACTTTGGAAGGCTCACCCGTTGTGGCTGTGGCCTTTGAGTTCCGTTTTATGGGCGGCTCTATGGGCGCAGTGGTTGGTGAGCGCTTCGTTCGTGCGGCTCATCTGGCATTGGAAGAGCGCATACCACTGATTTGCTTTTCCGCGTCAGGCGGCGCACGTATGCAGGAAGCACTGATTTCGCTGATGCAGATGGCTAAAACCAGTGCCGCATTGGAAAAAATGCGTCAGGCTGGTGTGCCCTATATCTCAGTGCTAACCGATCCGGTGTATGGGGGAGTTTCGGCAAGTCTGGCGATGTTGGGTGATCTGAATATAGCTGAGCCTAATGCGCTGATCGGTTTTGCCGGTCCTCGAGTGATCGAACAGACCGTGCGTGAAAAGTTGCCTGAAGGGTTTCAGCGCAGTGAGTTTCTGTTGGAGCATGGTCAGGTGGATATGATCATTAAGCGCAGTGAAATGCGCACCCGTCTGGCCTCTTTGCTGGGTAAATTGACCGGTGTTTCAACCGCGTGCCTGATACCAGCTAACGCTGACCAGCCAGTCGCTGAAAAGCCAGAACTCTGATTCGGGGCGTCGGCGTGTCACAACTACAACCCACCACTGATGCCAGTCTGGATCAGTGGTTAAGCTATATTGAAGCCTGTCATCCAGCCGAAATCGAACTGGGTCTTGAACGTATGCGTCAAGTTGCTGGTCGGTTACCCCTCGATCTTAGTGGTAGCTTTAAGGTTGTTGTGGCGGGTACTAATGGCAAAGGCACCAGTATTCGTATGCTAGAGTCGATCCTGCAACAGGCGGGATTGAAGGTCGGCACTTACACTTCACCGCATTTTCTGCGCTACAACGAACGCATAACCCTGTGTGGACAAGCGGTAGACGACGCGTTGATCTGCGCGGCATTTGTACAGGTGGAAGCGGCACGCCAAGGGGTGCCGCTGACCTATTTTGAATATGGCACTCTCGCCGCGCTGATCATTTTCAGTGACACTGTACCGGATGTGCTGTTGCTGGAGATAGGGTTGGGTGGGCGACTGGATTCGGTGAATCTGGTGGATGCGGATGTCGCGCTGGTAACCACCATTGCCCTGGATCATACCGATTGGCTAGGGCCGGATCGTGAATCGATAGGTTTTGAAAAAGCAGGTATTTTTCGTGCAGGTTGTCTGGCTGTGTGTGGTGATCCGCATCCCCCTGCGAGCTTGTTGAAGCATGCTGCCAAGCTGTCTGTTGATCTGCGAACTAACGGACAGGCCTACCATTACAGCCTGGATGCGGACAGTCTCTGGACCTGGCAGGGGCAGGACCTGGCAGGGCACACCCAGGTGTTGTCATTGTTGCCGCGCCCAAGTTTGCCTGTACAGAATGCGGCGGCTGTATTGCAGGTGTTGCAGTTGATGCCTTTTACCATTGACAAGCAACAGCTGTCAGCGGGTCTGATCAATGCGCAATTAACTGGTCGAATGCAGACTGCATGCTTGGCCGGTTTCCCTTGTATCCTGGACGTGGCGCATAACGCGGAAGCGGCTACCTATCTGGCGAGCAGGCTGAGTCAGCAAGCCGTGTCACCCACGCACCTGTTATTGGGAATGTTGGCTGACAAAGATATGCTGAGTGTTTGTGAAGCCCTGCTGCCAGTTGTTGACCACTGGCACCTGGCTACACTGAGTAACCCCAGAGGTGCCAGTGCTGCTCAACTGAAACAGATACTCAACAAGCTTGGTGTCGCTTCTACATCAATGGCAGAATATGGCAGTGTCGATACAGCGCTGACAGCGTTGCCGTCACAACTCACCGCTGCATCGCGTTTGGTGATAGCTGGCTCTTTTTTTACAGTAACGGATGCGTTAAAAACAGTTGAGTGGAGCGATGGACATCAGGGATAATTTAAAACAGCGTTTGATTGGCGCCGTGGTTCTACTGTTAATAGGTATTGCGTTTTTTCCATTGGTTTTCAATGCGGCGGGCTATGAAGAGCGTAAGTTAGAATCTCGTATTCCAGCCGCTCCCGAAGTGGCCCGGGTGGTGCAGACTGAGATGCCGCCTCCTGTCAAAATTGAACAGACTCCAGTTGCACCGGTTACAGAAACTCCGGTGGTGTCTGCACCGGTTGCCGAAATAACTGAATCACTGGAAGCGTTGCGTCCCAGTCTAAATCCTGCTGAAGAAGCGCCGACACTGGATGCTGATCAGGTTCCCGCAGCCTGGGCATTGCAGTTAGCCAGTTTTCGCCAGGAATCCAATGCCCGTGAGCTGAGGGCGCGACTTATCGATGCTGGATACCGCGTCTATATTCGTCATGGTGAAGATGTGGTTAGGGTCTTTGTCGGACCGGAGATGCAACGTGGGCGCCTGGAAGAACTGAAGCTGCTACTGCAACAGGAATATGGTTTGGAAGGCATGATTGTGCGGTTTACCACGCAATAGTCAAACAATGAATACAGGCTGGGTTGAAGGCGCTTGATAATGAACTGGGCAGATTGGGTCATTTTGGCAATTGTACTCATTTCATCGGTGATGAGTTTACGCCGCGGTTTTATCCGCGAAGCTGTCTCATTGATAACTTGGGTGGCTGCTTTTATTGTCGGCCGTCTATTTTATCAAGTACTGGCAGAGATCATTGCAGGTTATTTTGATGCCGCTCCATCAGTGCACCAGTTGGTAGCATTTCTTATTTTGTTTATCGCGACGTTGATCGTTGGTAATTTGATTGGCAGTCTGATCAGTTCGCTGGTCAAAATAACTGGCCTTTCTGCCACTGACCGCGTTCTGGGCGTGGGGTTCGGGGCTTTGCGCGGCGGTCTGGTCGTTGTGATTATGCTGGTGTTGTTGAAAATGACCCCAGCTACACAGGATCCTTGGTGGAATGACTCCGTGTTGATTCCACATTTTTTGGTTATGGAAACCTGGTCACGGGATATGGCCAGAGATGTTGGACAGATGATCTGGAGCGCAGGAAGCTGATATTCAGTAAACCTAACAAATTATCACCTCAGAGGTTGAATTCATGTGCGGTATAGTTGGCATTTTTGCCAGAAGCTACGTTAACCAGACTCTTTTTGATGCCTTGACTGTGTTGCAGCACCGTGGGCAGGATGCGGCAGGTATCGTTACATCTGAAGGAAATCGCTTTTTCATGCGTAAGGATAACGGCCTGGTCAACGAAGTGTTTCGGACTCGCCACATGAAGCGGCTGGTGGGCAACCTGGGCATAGGGCATGTGCGTTATCCGACAGCTGGCAGCTCCAGTTCGGCTGAAGCTCAGCCTTTTTATGTTAACTCTCCTTATGGTATAGCGCTGGCACACAATGGCAATCTGACCAATGCTGAGCAGCTGGCTGATGATATTTTTCGTGCCGATCTGCGCCACATCAATACCACTTCTGATTCTGAAGTGTTGCTCAATGTGTTTGCGCATGAGTTGCAGCAACTGGGTAAACTGAACCCTTCGCCTGAGGATATTTTTGCGGCAGTAGCCAAAGTGCATCAGCGTTGTCAGGGTGGCTATGCGGTTGTGGCGATTATTACTGGCTACGGCGTGCTGGCATTCCGTGATCCGCATGGTATTCGTCCGTTGGTCTATGGCCAGCGTATAGTGAATGGTCAGGCTGAATACATGGTCGCCTCAGAGAGTGTTGCTTTGGATACCTCCGGATTTGCAAAGGTCCGCGATATTGTTCCGGGTGAAGCCATTTTTATTGATCGTGATGGTGGCTTGCACCTGCAACAGTGTACGCAGCAGCAGATGCTGGCTCCGTGTTTGTTTGAGTATGTATACCTGGCACGGCCTGACTCCATTATTGATGGGGTATCGGTGCATGAATCCCGCATGCTGATGGGGGTGCGTCTGGCAGAAAAGGTTCTGAAAGAGATGCCCAATCACGATATCGATGTGGTCATTCCGATTCCGGATACCAGCCGCACGTCAGCCTTGGAGATGGCCCATACCCTGGGTGTTACCTTTCGTGAAGGTTTTATCAAGAATCGCTATATTGGCCGCACCTTTATTATGCCGGGACAGACTCAGCGCAAAAAATCGGTGCGTCAGAAGTTGAACCCCATCGCCAGTGAATTTAAAGATAAGGTGGTGATGCTGGTCGACGACTCAATTGTGCGCGGTACAACTTCCAAGCAGATCATTGAAATGGCGCGTGATGCCGGAGCCCGCAAGGTGTATTTTGCCTCAGCGGCACCCGAAGTGCGTTTTCCCAATGTCTATGGTATCGATATGCCCACGGCTTCTGAATTGGTTGCCCATGGGCGCACGGCTAAAGAAGTTGGAGACTATATCGGTTGTGACTGGATGCTTTATCAGGACCTGGATGACCTGAAATCCTGTGTTACACAGTTGAACCCAGCGATTACAGCCTTCGATACCTGTGTGTTTGATGGTCAGTATGTCACAGGTACGGTGGACCGGGCCTATCTGGATCGTCTTGAGCAAAAACGTAGTGATGATGCCAAAAATCCGCTGAATAACGCCGATCCTGATGCCGATATCGACAGTGATACATCAGCCGATCTGCACACCCGAATAGAATGAGGAGCTGTTAATGTCTAAGGGATTTGAGCGTAATGAGCGTATCCAGTTTTCTCGCCAAGACTGCGCACTGGATACACTCGCCGTACGTGCCGGTCAGTGGCGAACCGATGAAGGTGAACATGGAGACCCCATCTTCACCACATCCAGCTTTGTGTTTTCCAGTGCCCGTGAAGCCGCCGCGCGTTTCGGTGGTGAGGAGCCAGGCAATATTTATTCCCGTTTTACTAACCCGACGGTGCGTGCTTTTGAACAGCGTATTGCCGCGATGGAAGGCGGGGAGCGTGCTGTTGCTACAGCCTCGGGTATGGCGGCAATCCTGAGTCTTGGGTTGGCCTTGCTGAAATGTGGTGATCATGTCGTCTGTTCACGCAGCGTATTTGGTTCTACTGTTTCGCTGTTCGATAAGTACTTCAGTCGTGCTGGTATTCAGACCAGTTTTGTCGACCCGACGGACCTGAGCGCCTGGAAAACAACGATTCGACCCGAGACTCGCTTGCTGTTTCTGGAGACACCTTCCAACCCGCTGGCAGAACTGACGGATATAGCCGCGGTGGCAGAAATTGCCCATGTACATAATGCCTTATTGGTGGTGGATAACTGCTTTTTGACTCCGGCATTGCAACGTCCATTAGCGCTGGGCGCGGATGTGGTGATGCATTCAGCCACCAAGTACCTTGACGGGCAAGGACGCTGTGTTGGTGGTGTGTTGGTTGGGCGTGATAAAGAGATGGAAGAGGTATTCGGATTTATCCGTACCGGTGGCAGTTGCATGAGTCCGTTTAATGCCTGGGTATTTATGAAGGGGCTGGAAACCCTGCCGTTGCGCATGCGCGCGCACAGTGAAAGTGCTCTAACTCTGGCGCATTGGCTACAGCAGCAGCCAGGTATACGTAAAGTCTATTACTCCGGCTTACCAGATCATCCACAGCATGCGCTGGCCTGTCGTCAGCAGCAAGGCTTTGGTGGTGTGCTGGCTTTTGAAGTTGACGGTGATCGTGATGCTGCCTGGCGTTTTATTGATGCCACTGAGGTGGTGTCTATAACCGGTAATTTGGGCGATGTTAAAACCACTATTACCCATCCGGATACGACTACGCATGGACGTATGACGGCAGCCGAAAAAGCCCAGGCCGGTATCCGCGATAACCTGATCCGTCTCTCCGTGGGTCTGGAGTCGGTTAAAGATCTGCAGGATGATCTGCGCAGAGGGTTGGCAGCACTTTGACAAACGCTGTGCTATGAGCCGTTTATACCTGGCACCCATGGAAGGCGTGCTGGATTATACGCTGCGCGATCTACTCACCTCTGTACCGGGCATAGACCAATGTGTCACCGAGTTTATCCGGGTGACAGATAGACTGCTGCCTTCCACCGTTTTTTACCGTATGGCTCCTGAGCTGCATCAACAGGGTTGCACTCGTTCGGGAGTTCCTGTGTATTTGCAATTGCTCGGTAATCACCCGTCACTCATGGCTGATAATGCCGCCAAAGCGGCAGAGTTGGGTGCTCCTGGCATCGATCTGAACTTTGGTTGTCCAGCCAAAACGGTGAATAAAAGTCGTGGGGGCGCGGTGCTGTTAACCGAGCCTGATCTGTTGCATGAGATCGTTGCCGCGGTACGTCGAACGGTTCCCGCCAGTATTCCTGTGACGGCTAAAATGCGCCTGGGCTATGTGGATAAAGCCTTGGCGATAGAAAATGCGCAGGCCATCGAAGCTGCCGGTGCATCAACCTTGACGATACATGCCAGAACTAAACTGGAAGGTTATAAACCGCCCGCACACTGGGAGTGGATAGCGCGTATCCGTGAACAGGTGACGCTGCATCTGGTGGCTAATGGTGAAGTCTGGAATGCTGAAGATTATCAGCGCTGCCGACATGTTTCAGGCTGCGATGATGTGATGCTGGGGCGCGGTATACTGAGTAACCCTTTCCTGGCAGAGACCTTGTCTGGCCAGGCTGCAGCCATGTCCCACGCTGATGCCTGGCAGCGGCTCTTACCGATGTTAGAGACTTATCACCGCCAGGTGATTGATAAAGTATCTGAGCGTCATGTTCATGGACGCATCAAGCAATGGTTAAACATGCTGCAGTGGTACTTTCCCCAGGCTCAGACGCTATTCGCCGAGATACGCTGTGAACGTGATCCGCTAGTGATATTGCAGCACATTATACAGCAGCAGATGCTGATGGCTTAAGTGAGCTGAGCGCGGGGGATCATTCACTCTCAAGCAGACGTCGTTGCTGCTCAAGTTGTTGCTGCTCTTGCCATGCCTCATACATTTCTTCATCACTGGGTTGGGTGATTGCCGAATACCAAACGGGTGAAGTTCCGAGTAAAAATCCGGTGACGGCCAGAGCAATGCCCAGCGTCTTGAGTTTTGGTTTGATCGACAGGCCGACCAACACAATAATCACACCGATAAAGTGCAGCACATAGGTGCTGAATGAAGACAATTCCATGGTGAAAAATCCTTAACTGCGTTCGCGGGATGACAGAAAATCTTCAATATCATTAGTGATTTTAACATCGGTTCGCGGTGCGGGAATAGTAAAGTCGTACACTTGTTGCCATTCAGTCGAGTCGGGAGTGCGTTCCCACACAGTTCCGGCGTTATACTGCACCAGTTCGGGTAGGGCAGGGTCCAACTGGCAAATTTTTTCCAAAGGTACAGGGATCAAATTTAGCTGTTCATCGGTCAGGAACTCTTCGGTTTCGTAACCGGTAAACATGCGCCAACCGGTATCATTTAAGTGTTCGGGTACCGTTTTATACATAAAACGTACAGGTAGTTTTTCATCAAATACCAATTTTGAAACCAGCGCCAGAAAACCATTCTTGGTTTGAGCGGTTTCATAGCCCGGTTCTGGTGCTGTATCAGGATTCAGGGGTTTCATAGAGTCCTCATTATATAAAAAACCCCGGCAAAAGCCGGGGTCTCGGTATGGCTCAACGCTTAGTTTAGCGTCAGACCGCGGCTGTTGGAATCACAGAAGCGGCTTTATCAACATACTTTTCCATCTGATCGAAGTTCAGGTAGCGGTAAATTTCACCGGCCATACTATCGATTTTGTTGGCATAGGCCATGTACTCATCAACGCTCGGAAGTTTACCTTCCAGTGCGGCAACAGCGGCCAATTCAGCCGATGCCAGATAGACATTAGCACCATTACCCAGACGGTTAGGGAAGTTGCGCGTTGAGGTGGACACAACAGTCGCCTTGTCAGCCACACGTGCCTGGTTACCCATACACAGTGAGCAGCCCGGCATTTCCATACGTGCTCCAGCTTTACCAAAGATGCTGTAGTAGCCTTCTTCAGTTAACTGTGCCTGATCCATCTTGGTCGGTGGCGAGATCCACATCCGGGTCGGGATAGTCTTACCTGAGGCTTCCAGTAATTTACCTGCTGCACGGAAGTGACCGATGTTGGTCATACAGGAGCCGATAAATACTTCGTCGATTTTATCTCCGGCAACATCAGACAGCAGACGGGCATCGTCAGGGTCGTTTGGTGCGCAGAGGATAGGCTCTTTGATTTCAGCCAGATCGATTTCAATTACGGTGTGGTAATCAGCATCTTTGTCGGCACGCATCAATGATGGGTTAGCCAGCCACTCTTCCATGCCTTTGATACGACGCTCGATGGTGCGTGTATCACCGTAGCCTTCAGACTGCATCCATTTCAGCATGACGATGTTAGAGCGCAGGTATTCAGCTACTGAATCTTCAGACATGTTGATGGTGCAGCCAGCCGCTGAACGCTCAGCTGATGCATCCGATAGTTCAAACGCCTGCTCAACGGTCAGATCTTCCAAGCCTTCAATTTCTAAGATACGGCCAGAGAAAACGTTTTTCTTGCCGGCTTTGGCAACGGTCAGGTGACCTTCTTTGATGGCATAGTAAGGAATAGCATGTACCAGATCACGCAGGGTGATACCGGCATTACGCTTACCTTTGAAACGCACCAGAACTGACTCAGGCATGTCCAGAGGCATCACACCGGTTGCCGCCGCAAATGCCACCAGGCCGGAACCTGCAGGGAAAGAGATCCCCAGCGGGAAGCGGGTGTGAGAATCGCCACCGGTACCGACTGTGTCAGGTAGCAGCATACGGTTCAGCCAGGAGTGAATAATACCGTCACCTGGGCGCAACGCAACACCACCACGATTCATAATGAAATCAGGTAACGTGTGGTGTGTACTCACATCAACGGGCTTAGGATAAGCTGCTGTGTGGCAGAATGACTGCATAACCAGGTCTGCAGAGAAACCTAAACAGGCCAGATCTTTCAGTTCATCGCGGGTCATAGGACCGGTGGTGTCCTGTGAGCCAACGGTAGTCATTCGAGGTTCGCAGGAGGTGCCAGGACGTATGCCGTCAACACCACAGGCTTTACCGACCATTTTCTGTGCAAGCGTAAAGCCTTTGCTGGACTCGGCTGGCTGCTCTGGGGTGCGGAACAGGTCAACCGGGGGCAAACCGAGAACTTCACGAGCTTTCTGGGTCAGACCGCGACCAATGATCAAAGGAATACGGCCACCGGCACGTACTTCATCCAGCAGCATCTGGGTTTTCAGTTCAAAACGGCACAGCTCTTCACCGGTTTCATGGTTTTTGGCCACACCTTCATAAGGATAGATGTCGACGACATCACCCATATTCATTTTTTCCACATCCATTTCGATCGGCAGGGCGCCAGCATCTTCCATGGTATTGTAGAAAATCGGTGCAATCTTTCCGCCAAAGCAGAAGCCGCCTGCACGCTTGTTGGGGATGTTTGGCATATCATCACCAAAGAACCACAGTACGGAGTTAGTAGCCGACTTGCGTGACGAGCCAGTACCTACTACGTCACCGACGTAAGCGACCGGGAAGCCTTTGGCTTTAACCGCTTCAATCTGTTTCAACGGACCGGTAACACCTGGATCTACCGGCTCAATACCTTCACGTTCCATTTTCAGCATGGCATTGGCATGCAGTGGAATATCCGGACGTGACCAGGCATCAGGGGCGGGTGACAGATCATCGGTATTGGTTTCACCAGGAACTTTGAATACAGTTACCGTGATTTTTTCAGGCACTTCTGGCTTGGAGGTAAACCACTCGCCAGCGGCCCAGGAGGCCATCACGTCTTTAGCAAAACTGTTGCCAGCGTCGGCTTTCTCCTGAACATCATGGAATGCATCAAACATCAGCAAGGTATGCGACAGTGCTTTGGCAGCAATAGCGGCCAGCTTGTCGTTATCCAGTGCAGCAATCAGCGGCTGGATGTTATAGCCACCGAGCATGGTGCCCAGCAGTTCAACGGCTTTTTCTGGTGTGATCAGAGGCGATGTTGCTTCGCCCTTGGCGATGGCATCGAGAAATCCGGCCTTAACATAAGCGGCCTGGTCCACCCCTGCAGGTACACGATTGCTCAACAGATCAAGAAGGAACTCTTCCTCACCTGCTGGTGGGTTTTTCACCAGCTCAACCAGCGCGGCAGTCTGCTCTGGATCCAGTGGTTTGGGTGGGATGCCTTCTAAGGCACGTTCTTCTACATGTTTACGGTAAGCTTCAAGCACGATATAGCCCTCATCTGTTGTCACTACCGAACATCGGCAAAGCATCAGCCGATGTCGTTTCGAATTTGTTATCGAATGGTGATTGGCGCTGTGAATTCTAGCTTATAGGGGGGGTAAAGTTAAGTTTTGTCGACAATCTATGGGTTATACTTTGGATAAAGATGACGGCAGAAAAGCCTGTTTTGAGTCTGCAAGTTGACGCGAATCAAGTAAATGTTGATATATGATTGCAAGGTTTTCTGGTGGTGCGTATAAATAGATTTAGCGTTATTACGTCCATGAGGCTGTAGACATGAATACACTAAATGTACCTGTATCTGATTCTGACAGATTTGCTGAAAAGTTGCAGATCTGTTTTGAGCTGCAAAAGAGCCGTTCGCTGATTTGTGAACATGCCGATTCAGAGCTAGGATTGTGTTATTCGTCACGTTATATCAGCGCGGTGCCTAAACACCTGAGAACCCATATACGTAGGATCTATTTTGCTATACGTAAAGGCGATTCTGGACGACTGACTGGCGCGCTTATTGACTTGTTTCTGGTATTGCGTGGAAAAGGCCGTGCTTTGGTTAATCGAGTAATTGATCAGGCAGAACCCTTATTGGATAAATCAACTTTGAGCGCTTTGAGAAAATTTGCGGATACGTCTGACTTTCGTTTTATCCGCAACCTGCCGTTGCAGTACTCAGTACTGGTGAATGGCAGCTTGTCCATATCACCACAATGCTTTAATCCTGCTCAGTTTGAAGAATGTGCATAAGGAACTCTGTCCGTGGCGATTCAACAACCATATAAAATCGGGCTATCGGGCTTTGGTCAATCAGAGCAAACCATGCTGGAGCTTTTTTTCAATAGCCGGCATCAAAAAGTGTTTGATCTGACTCAGCCTGATAAAGCTGATGTGTTGCTGGTGGATCTGTCCGGTACAACCGGTGAAATGCAGTATTTGAAATTGCTGCGACAGCACCCCGCTTGTGCCGGACTTCCTGGCATTGCCCTGACTGAAGGGGGGGATGTGCCTCAAGGTTTCATCGAGCTGAAGCGCCCACTGACGTTGAATGGTCTGTCTGCTGAACTCGAAAATTTGACTCGTTTGTTGCAGCGGGATGATCCAGTAGCACCGGTGGCATCAGATAGAGATACCGTATTTGCCGAATGGCAGGCGCGCAAGCAGGCGGGTTTGGATGCAATGCGGAAATGGAATAAAGGCAAGCAGCTGTCTGATTCAGGCAAGACCTTGTTTCCTTTGGATCGTCATGGTGTGCAAGAAGTTATATCAAAAGCACATTTGGTGATGGCGCACCGTCGCCACGAAAATACAGAGAAAACTACGCCAACAGCTGCCGTGAATGAACCAACTGAAGCGATCGATACCCGTGTTGCTGAAACACCAGTGGCGGCAAAACCAGGTATGAAGCCAGCTGTTGAGCAGATCACTGAAAAAGTGGAAGAAAAACGTCCTGATCAAGACAGTACCAATGATTATTGCGGTCATCTCCCGGATCAGGATCTGAATGAGCCCAGTGGATTACGGCGTGTGCGTTTCAATATGGAAAGTAGTCTGTTGCCTTGGGTGGTTCTGGCCGTTAAAACGGGTCGTCAGAGTAAACAGGCACAACAGGTATCTGGTTTACCGGGTGTATTGATTTATCTGCCAGAGGCTGACTGCTTTTACTGTGATTTGGATGCCGACCTATTGCTACATATGGCCAGAGCAAGATTTGGTCTGGATGAGCTTTTTCTGACAAGGTTGGAGCCTTCAACCTATGTGCTTGGTGAAAGCAGTCGGCATATTGCGGCTGAACAGTTGTTATGGAAGCTGGCGTTACTGACTTCCCGTGGTCGTATTCCGGAAACTATCGATCTTAATAAACCGGTTCAACTCATACGCAAACCGGATTTTTCTGTGTTTGAGTTGACGCCACATGCCAGAACGCTGGCGGAACTTTGGTTCAGCAAACGCCTCAGTCCTCGGCAAATGCTATCTGAGTTGGCTGTGCCGCAACGTTATGTATTTACTTTTTTAGTGGCAGCGGATGCTGTTGGATTTTTTAACCCTTAGCAGCGATGGTCTGCACCCCATCTGGAATGAAATCGGAGTTCGACTGTGAATCAAGACCAGAGTGAAGTTACAGAGTTTTTTCAGGTGACCCCCAGTGGCTCGTACTATGCGACCTTGAGTCCGGAAGTGGATGAGCGTCGAGCTTTGTTGTTACAGCTCCTCAGTGCGGACACACATGTGCCTTACTTCCCGGCAGTACTGAAAAAATTGACGGGCTATAGTGAAAAAGAGGCCCAGGAGTTAATGAGCTGGCTGATGGAAAGAGGTTTTCTGCAGCTCACCACGGAACCTGAAGCGGTGCCGGCTGGTTCAATCGAGCAACTGCTGCCAGAGTATCTGCCGCAGTTGGCAGAGGGGCGCGTGCTGCTCGCTGATGAGCAAGGCTTCTGTCTGGGGCAGTCAGGTTATGCTGATGAAGAAGCTGAAGCCCTGGCAGCACTGTCTGCTGACATAGTATTGATGCACGAACGCCATCAACGTCTGCTGCGGGAACACCTGGGTTTCAATAGTGTATCTTGGGGGCTGCTGGATGCAGCAGGCCACAGTGAACTGGGCTTCTGGACTCTACATGTGGGTCATCAGAAGTTTCTATTGGTTCTGGAGGGGATGCCAACACTGAACCGTCAGTCCTTTGTCAATCTGCTTTCGGTGCTTATGCGCCGTTATCTGGATTACTGAAATAAACGGAAAAATTCAACTGCGACATTTGTGCTAACGGCGTAAAGGAGATAACGATGCGCTCAGAAATGCTTACTTCCATTCTTAATGATCTGAACAGTACTTCGGCTGAGATTGAAGCATCTGCGGTGATTTCTACGGATGGTCTGATGATCGATTCAATGCTACCTGCGTCTATGGACGAAGATAGTGTAGGTGCCATGAGTGCAGCAATGCTGTCATTGGGTGAACGTACTGCTCAGGAATTGGCACGTGGGGAGCTGGAACAAGTCCTGGTTAAGGGCAAGGCTGGCTATATTTTGATGACTCACGCAAACAAGGATTCAGTATTGACGGTTGTCGCAAAAACAAACGCGCGTCTCGGACTAATCTTCCTGGATGTGAAACGTGCTGCGGAAGCTATCGGTAAGATTCTGTAAGTCATACAGTAGCGCCTCTGAATAGAGGCCTGCTGAGTTCAGCGGGGGAGATGAACTATGTCAGAACAAGATACCGGTCAGGTACGGGAAGCGTTGATTCGATATTATGATGGAACGGAACGTATGGCCACCATCGTGGATAAGGAAGTACCTTATCCCGATGGTAAGCTAATTGTATCCAGAACCGACCCGCAGGGTATTATAACCCATGCAAATCAGGCTTTTGTGGATATGTCCGGATACAGTCGTGAAGAATTGATTGGTGTGAATCATTATATTCTTCGTCACCCGGATATGCCTGCTGTGGCGTTTAAGGGCTTGTGGGACACCGTAGCTGAAGGTAAGAAGTGGCAAGGCTTTGTAAAGAATCTGCGCAAAGATGGCACCTATTACTGGGTTAAAGCGACGGTTATTCCCAATATGCGAAATGGTGAACTGGTTGGATATACCTCGGTAAGACGCAAGCCTTCCCGAAGTAAAATTCGTGAAAGTGAAGCCCTCTACGCAACACTGATGTGAAGGAGTTGTGCATGCCCCTAAATCTAACAGTGAGTCCGGATTTTGCACCGGATCATATATCCGGATGGTTCTATTTTAATACCTACCTGCAGCGTAAGCTGGGTATTCCTATTCATCTTGAACTCTATGACAGCTTTGACAAGCAGCGGGCAGATATTCGGGCTGGCAAGGTCGATTTGATCTATGCTAATCCCTATGATGCCTCGATGCTGGTGAGAGAGTTAGGCTTTAAAGCCTTGATGAAACCTGCTCACAAAGCCGATGAGACAGTCATTGCTGTGTCCGTATCTTCAGCGATTGATAAAGTTGAAAACATACAACCAGGCAGTGTGATTGCGACCACAGATGATCCTGACGTGCACACCATGGGAATGATCATGTTGGAGTCGGCCGATCTGGATGCGGACAATATCACTATCAAAACGCTGAAAAACTATGTGTTGGTGGCAAAGAACTTGCTTAAGGGCGAGGCAGATGCCGGCTTCTTTCTTAAGCAGGCCTATAATGAACTTTCAGAGTTAATTCGCAGTGAAATGAAACCCCTGGTCAGCAGTCAGATTGACGTTATCCATCATGTATTGTTGGCGGGGCCGTCATTCAAAGAGCACGAATCGATGCTGAAAACTGTTTTGTTAGATATGCAGGCTGACGAGAAAGGGCGAGGTGTGTTGCAGAATATGGGCCTGGTCGGTTGGGAGTTGATGAGCGAAGAAGATAGCGAGTTCATGATTGACTTGATTGACACGCTGATTGACTGATTGAACTATTATCTGAACACGGGGGAGATTTGTTCTGGTCTCCCGTGTTCAGGATCTAATCCACTGTGAAATAGATACCCTGTTGATGTATCCTTACACTCTCTAACCTGAAGAGGGTGTTGTTGTCTTGCCCTCACTTTTTACCTGCTTTTAATCTGGTTAAATAGACTGCATGGATACTGAACAACTTAAATCACAAGTTTTTGAACTGGCTGATGAGCAATTGCTCTCAGGTAGTTTTCCACAAGCCGAAGTGCTGGCAGAAGAGTTAACGAGTCCACTGGAAGAGATCAGCAGTATACTTTCCCAGTGGCGTAACGAGTTACCGCAGCGTGTGGTGGTGACTGACCGTGATCTGAAAATGCCAGGTATGCCGGATACCTTGGCGCAGTCCTTTGTGCGTATCTGGCATCAAGCGGTGCAGGAAGCTCAGTCGCGTGTATCTCTGACCCGACAGCGCACAGATATTGGCGTTGAAGTCGAGAAGCGTAGTACCGATGAGGCTCTGCAGAGATCTCAGCATTTACATCAGGAGATGGAAGCCCGTTACCGTGAGCAAACCTTCAAGCTTGAAGAAAGCTATGAGCATGTTAAAGCGCTGGATGCTGAAATCACGGTATTAAAAACCAATTTATCCAGTGAAACTAATATCCGTAAAAAAGAGGAAAAAGCCCGTTCAACACTGGAACATGAGCTTGCGCAGCTGAGAAAAGCGCATGAAGATGCCCGGCGTACGTTTGATCAACGGCTCAAAGATGAGCAGCGGCATATGCTTGAGACGTTAGCCAAAGAAGAAGTGGACACCCGATACTATCGCAATGCATTGGAAAAAGTTCGCGAAGAAGCGGGTAAAAAAGAGTCTGAACTCACTCGCGAGATTCATGACCTCCAGGCACGCATGGCACGCAAAGATGTTAAGAATGAAACGCTGAAATCACAGCTTAAAAGTCAGGAAACCGAGTTGTTGAAAATGCGTCAGGAAGGCGCGGTATTGCAGCGTGACATGACTAAAATGAACAGCCAGTTACTTGCTGAACTTAACAAAACCAAACGACTTGAAACTAAGCTTAAGGAATTACAGGAAGATATTCGGCGCAATAATCAAAAGAATATTTCCTATACCAACGAAGCCGCCAAGCGTGACAATTTGTTGCGTGCGCAGTTGATGGAAAAAGAGGAAATGTTGGTTAGGGCTGAAGCAAAAATCAACTCACTTGAAAAACGTCTGATTAGTGGTGATGAAGAGATTCGCAGACTTAACTCGCGGTTCTGAGCAGTGATTATTGTTGTATTGGCGAAGCTGACGTATTTTGTTATTCTCTGTAGTTATATAAAAATGAAAATTCCTTACTCGGGTATAGATAAATGAAACTTCAGCAACTCAGGTACATCTGGGAAGTCGCCAAACATGATCTTAATGTATCGGCTACAGCACAAAGTCTGTATACCTCTCAACCAGGTATCAGTAAACAGGTGCGTTTGCTTGAGGATGAGCTAGGTGTTGAGGTTTTTGCTCGCAGTGGTAAGCATTTGACCCGGGTAACCCCCGCGGGTGAAGCCATCCTGCAGATCGCCGGTGAAATTTTGCAGAAAGTTGACAGCATTCGCCAAGTGGCACAGGAGTTCAGTGACGAGCGCAAGGGCAGTTTGAGTCTGGCTACAACGCATACCCAGGCACGCTATGCACTGCCACCTACTATCAATCAGTTTATTAAAATGTACCCAGATGTATCCTTGCATATGCATCAGGGTACACCGATGCAGATTTCCGAGATGGCGGCAGATGGTGAAGTGGATTTTGCCATCGCTACTGAAGCACTGGCGCATTTTCCTGATCTGATCATGATGCCTTGCTATCACTGGAACCGTTCCGTTGTTGTACCTAAAGATCATCCACTGGCGCAAGTGGGCGAACTGACACTGGAAGAGCTTGCCAAGCACCCCATTGTTACCTATGTATTTGGTTTTACCGGGCGCTCAAAGCTTGATGAAGCCTTCATTAACAAAGGACTGGAACCTAAGGTGGTGTTTACGGCTGTGGATTCTGATGTGATCAAAACCTATGTTCGTTTGGGCTTGGGTGTCGGTATCATCGCGACGATGGCCGTGGAGCCAGAGCATGACAGTGATCTGGTCGCGCTGGAAGCTTCTCATCTGTTTGAAGCCAGCACCACGCGTATCGGCTTCAGAAAAGGCACTTATCTGCGCGGCTATATGTATGACTTTATTCGTTTGTTTGCACCGCACCTGACGCTTGATATGGTTGAGAAGGTGCAGGCTTGCAGCAATCGCCATGAGGTAGATGATTTGTTTAAGGACATCTCTTTGCCTCAGCATTAATTACTTACTCAACTCTGTACTGGAGACCTTGCATGGAACTGGCCTGTCTTGATCTTGAAGGCGTCTTAATTCCCGAAATCTGGATCGCGTTTGCCGAAGAGACTGGCATTGACGCGCTGAAAGCCACTACACGGGATATTCCCGATTATGATGAGCTGATGCAGCAGCGTTTGCGAATCCTGGATGAGCAGGGTTTCACTCTGACACAAATACAGGATACCATCAGTCGACTAAAACCACTGGAAGGTGCGGTGGAATTTGTAGACTGGCTGCGGGAACGCTTTCAACTGGTCATTTTGTCAGATACCTTTTATGAGTTTGCTCAGCCATTGATGCGTCAACTGGGCTTTCCAGCCCTGCTTTGTCATAAGTTGAATGTTGATGATACTGGACGCATAACGGGTTATACCTTGCGACAGCGCGATCCTAAACGTCAGTCAGTGCGCGCTTTTCAATTGCTTAATTACCGGGTGATTGCGGCAGGTGATTCCTATAACGACACTACCATGTTGACTCAGGCTGAGGCAGGCATTCTGTTTCATGCGCCTGAAAATGTTATTCGTGAGTTTCCGCAGTTCCCGGCTGTACATAATTATGGCGACCTGAAGAAAGCCTTCCTGGCCGCCAGTAATAGGGAGTTAACCCTGTAAACACGGTAGTAGTTTGTCAGGCAGATTACACTTTGAATCTGTCTGACAATTGATGTAGCGAGTTAGCTACTTGTCTTAAATCGGCGGCTCTATTACCAGTTTCACCCGCCTGATCAGTTAAACTATCAGCCAATATTTTGATCTGTTCCGTATTACTGCTGATTTCCGTGGTTACAGCATTCTGTTCTTCCACTGCACTGGCAATCTGTATAGCCATTTCGCTGATTGTTCCACTGGCTTCATCAATCGTTTGCAGTTGTTGTTCAGCGCTTTCGACATTGATGCGAGCTTGCTTTTGGCTCTGTCCCATCAGTGAAACGGCCTTGTGAGTAGCGCTTTGCAGTTCGGTAATCATGCCGCGAATATCATCCGTCGCTTTATGACTGCGTTGCGACAGAGTGCACACCTCATCTGCAACTACAGCAAAGCCACACGTCCTTGATCGCCTGCTCGGGCCGCTTCAATGGCTGCATTTAATGCCAGCAGGTTAGTCTGTTCGGCAATGCCCTGAATGTTGTCCAGAATACTGCTGATGCTCTGCACCTGTTGCTCAACCGTGTTAATAGCATCTGTGCTGTCGGAAATCTGCCGAGTTAGCATTTCACCACTGGCTGTTCCAGCATAAACCAGATCGAATTGTCCGGCATCGCGTGCATAGGTCAGAAACTTTTCGGCCTCTACACGTTGGGTTGGAAGTTCACGACTCAGACTGACAACCAAGTCAGATTTTGCCGCCAGCCAGCCGTTGGCAAAGGTTTTGGCGTTGCGTAGGGTGTTGTGAATTTCACTTTGGACCGCTTGATTGACTTCACTGTTCAGCAGGCGGTGTGCCAAGGTACTGAGTGCCAATAGAGAAAGAATAAGTAGCAGTAGCATGGAACTAAGCAGTTTGGATTGAAAACTGAGTTTCATCAAGAGGACTCCGGATTGAAAAAAGGCTAAACAGGCAAACCTCTGCCACTTGATTCATCCTTGCCTTACAAACTGAATCAGCGCGCAAAAAAAAACTGCGTTTGAACCAGCGGTGCACGGAACTTATAACAAAGTATAGAAGTATATCTGAAGTTATGAGTAGAAATGATGACAGAATTCTACTCAATCAATATTTGTGGGTTTTCTCTAATGTTTTAAGTAGGTTGTTGACCTTGCTGAAAGTTTCAGCATATTCCGCATCGATATTTGAGTCGGCAACTATGCCGCCTCCTGCCCAGCAATGAATCTGGTTTGCGCTACAGACCAGCGTACGGATGGTGATACTGCTGTCCATTCTGCCGCAAGCACTGATGTACGCAATCGATCCACAGTAAGCAGAGCGTCGGTGAGGCTCCAGTTCCTCAATGATTTCCATTGCGCGTATTTTCGGGGCACCAGTGATGGAGCCACCGGGGAAGCATTCACGCAGTAAATCCAGGGGCGTGAAGCCATCTTCCAACTGGCCGGTGACACTGCTGACCAGATGGTGAACGTTGGGATAGCTTTCCAGTGCAAATAACTCAGGTACATCAACACTGCCAGGCTGACACACTTTGCTCAGATCATTACGCAGCAGATCCACGATCATGACATTCTCTGCACGGTCTTTGTCAGAGTTGATCAGCTCGGCGGCCAGTCGTGCATCCTCATCGCTGTTAGCACCACGCGGGCGGGTTCCTTTGATTGGGCGGGTTTCCACCTGCCCGGTGTTATCGCAACTGAGAAAGCGTTCGGGAGACAGCGACAAGAGTGCACCCTGATCCAGATCCAGATAAGCTGCAAAAGGTGTGGGTGCCACCTGGCGCAGGCTTTTCCAGGCTTGCCAGGGATCGCCTTGACAGGCGGCAGAGAAGCGTTGTGCCAAATTGATTTGGTAACAATCACCAGCCTGAATATAAGCGTGAATGCGTTCAAGGGCATGACGGTAGTCTGCAGCATTCATATTGCTGCTGAAAGGCTCAACTAAGCAGAAGGGAACTGTATCTGCTTTGATAATAGAAGGTGCGTCTGTGGCAAGGCGAGACAGAAAAGCCTCGGTAATAGCCTCATCAGCAAGATTATGCACCATTAACCAGCTTTTACCCTGTTGGTGGTCGATGATAACTGCCTGGAGATACAGGCCTATTACCATGTGGGGCAAATCGATATCAGCTACGGCCTCAGATGGGAGAAGCTCAAGATGCCGGTTTAGGTCATAACTGAAATAACCAATAAGCCCGCCATTGAAGGGTGCTGGTTGATCCTTTAAGTCACCTAATTCAGCTACCCAGTGCTTGAGCAAAGAAAAAGCTTCCTCGGTGCTGGGCTGCCAGCTTGATTCACCCTCACGTATCTCAAGCCCCTGTGTCGTCAACTGTAAGGTTTTCGACGGTGCCGCGGTAATCAGGTCAAAGCGACCGTAACGGCTGTCTGGATGACAGCTATCCAAAATGACGGTCTGACCGAGCGAGCGCAGTTGCTCAAAAACCTGGCTAGCTTTTAGTGGATAGGGGAGAGGGTAATGGCTGATCACTGTCGACACCGGCGAATAAAAACGCAGATTCTACCTGTCTGCGAAGTAGCTGGCGAGTCTGTTCAGCACAGATCCAAACATGCATTTCTGGTGTGGCTGAAATCCCTGTTTGGTTGCAAGGCTAGTGAATCAACCAGAGCCGTGTCAGCGGTGACCCTATTAGCCACATTATTCAGTATACTTTTGTCTAGTGTTGACATATTTAGCCAAAAACTCTGTTGACGCGGTGATTTTGGCTCGGTAAGGTTGCTTTAAATAAATATTGTCGACAATTTTAAAGGGTTGCTATGTCGAACAAAGATAATATTCTACCTCTCGAACCCATTACCCGCACCTTGGCTGATCGGGTCTGTCAACAGATCGTCACGGCCATAGTGAAGGGTGAGCTTCCTGCAGGTTACAAAATTAGTGAGCCGGAATTGGCGCGTATGTACGGTATCAGCCGTGGACCTTTGCGTGAAGCCATACGTCGCCTGGAAGGGTTGCGCCTGATTGAGCGTAAAGCGCATGTGGGTGCTCGGGTGGTTAAGCTCTCAGCAAATGAGTTGATCGAAATCTATCATGTCCGTGAAGCACTGGAAGGCATGGCCTGTCGTCTGGCCGCACAAAACATGACAGATGCTGAGATCGCTTCACTGAAGGGGCTGCTGGATCAGCATGAGCTTTCAGTGGAAGAAGAAGCCTGGAGCTCTTACTTCCAGAAAGAGGGCGACCTTGATTTTCACTACCGTATTGTCCAGGGCAGCAAAAATGCCAAGCTGTTAGAGCTGCTGGGCGCTGACCTTTACCACCTGGTACGCATGTACCGTTATCAGTTCAGTGTTTCCAGCTCCAGACCCAAGCGGGCACTGAAAGAGCATCGACAGATCATTGATGCGATTGAGTCCCGTGATCCGGAGTTGGCTGAGTTGCTGATGCGTCGACATATCAGTTCTGCACGTCGCAATATTGAAAACAAACTGAACAAAGTGTCCGAAACTAAAGGGGAAAAAAATGGCTAATAAACTGACTGCAGGCGCGCGTTTTCGCAAAGCACTGGCTGAGAACCAACCGCTGCAGATTGTTGGTACCATCAATGCCTATCATGCAATGATGGCAACGCGTGTCGGTCATCAGGCTATCTACTTGTCTGGTGGCGGTGTTGCAAATGCCTCCTACGGCCTGCCTGATCTGGGTATGACCTCTATGAATGACGTATTGGAAGATGTACGCCGCATTACCAGTGCCGTTGAAACGCCCTTGCTGGTCGATATTGATACAGGTTGGGGTGGTGCATTCAATATGGCCCGTACGGTTAAAGAGATGATTAAAGCCGGTGCGGCGGCAGTACATCTGGAAGACCAGGTGGCGCAGAAACGTTGTGGCCATCGTCCGAATAAAGAAATTGTTTCCCTGGCTGAAATGGTGGACCGCGTTAAAGCGGCTGTAGATGCGCGTACCGATGATGATTTTTTCATTATTGCTCGCACCGATGCTTTCCAAATGGAAGGACTGGAACCCGCTGTTGAGCGTGCTCAGGCCTGTCTGGAAGCCGGTGCTGACGGTATATTCGCTGAAGCGGTGCATACGCTGGAAGATTATAAAGCCTTTGCTCAGGGTATTAACGGTGCACACTTGTTGGCCAATATCACTGAGTTTGGCGCAACACCGTTGTTTAACAAACAGGAACTGGCCGAAAACGGTGCCTCTATGGTGCTTTACCCCTTGTCAGCTTTCCGCGCAGCCAACCAGGCCGCCTTGAATGTATTCCAGCATCTGCTGGATGATGGCGATCAAAAAGCCGTTGTCGATACTATGCAGACGCGTATGGATCTGTACGATTTTCTTAACTATCACGATTTTGAACAGAAGCTTGATCAGTTGTTTGCTCAGGGCAAAAACAAGTAAGCCGATTCAAACGAGGAGATACTTTAATGGCTGAAGCTAAAAAGCTCACCGGCGCTGGTCTGCGTGGCCAGTCAGCAGGCACGACCGCACTCTGTACCGTGGGTCAATCCGGATCAGGTCTGACCTACCGTGGTTATGATATTCATGAGCTGGCAGAAAAATCCACCTTTGAAGAAGTGGCTTACCTGTTGCTCAAAGGCAAACTGCCGAATCAGGCGGAGCTGGATGCTTATATTGCCAAGCTCAAAACCCTGCGTGCTTTACCGGATGCACTGAAAGTTGTACTGGAGCAGATCCCTAAAGATGCACATCCGATGGATGTCATGCGTACTGGCTGTTCCATGCTGGGTAACCTGGAAACCGAAGAGAGCTTTGACGAGCAGCAGGATGCCACTGATCGCTTACTGGCACTGTTTCCATCGATTATCTGTTACTGGTACCGCTTCACCCATGATGGGGTGCGTATTGACACAGTAACCGACGATAACTCAGTCGGTGGCCACTTCCTGCATTTGCTGCGCGATGAAAAGCCCAGTGAGTTGCATGCACGTGTTATGAACGTATCGCTGATTCTTTATGCCGAGCATGAGTTCAATGCCTCGACCTTTACCGCGCGCGTGTGCGCATCTACCTTATCGGATCTGCACAGCTGCATTACCGGTGCCATAGGCTCCTTGCGCGGTCCGTTGCACGGCGGTGCCAATGAAGCCGCAATGGACATGATTGAAGATTGGAAGTCACCCGACGAAGCCGAAGCTGAAGTGATGGGCATGCTGGCGCGCAAAGACAAGATTATGGGCTTTGGCCATGCTGTTTACAGCACCTCCGATCCACGTAATGGCATTATTAAACAGTGGTCTGAAAAACTGTCTAAAGATGTCGGTGATACTGTGCTGTTCCCGGTATCTGAGCGCGTTGAAGCGGTGATGTGGCGTGAGAAGAAACTCTTCTGTAATGCCGACTTCTTCCATGCCAGTGCTTACCATTTTATGGGAATCCCGACTAAGCTGTTTACACCCATTTTTGTTTGCTCACGCCTGACAGGTTGGGCGGCGCATGTGTTCGAACAGCGAGCTAATAACCGTATTATTCGTCCAAGTGCTGACTATAACGGCCCTGAGCCACGTCCGGTAACACCGATTGAAGAACGCGACTGATCACTGAGCGGGCGTGGCTGTAATGGTCACGCCCTGATTATGTTGTTGAATTCCCTGATACTAGAGAGCCCCTGCAATGAATACAGACTACCGTAAGCCTTTGGCGGGCACTCAACTGGACTACTTCGACACCCGTGCGGCGGTCGATGCCATCCAGCCGGGTGCCTATGAAAAACTTCCCTATACGTCACGTGTACTCGCTGAGCAGCTGGTACGCCGTTGCGAACCTGAAGCTCTGACTGACTCACTGACGCAGTTGATCGAGCGCAAACAGGAACTTGATTTCCCCTGGTATCCAGCTCGCGTAGTCTGCCACGACATTCTGGGTCAGACCGCTCTGGTGGATCTGGCCGGTTTGCGTGATGCCATCGCCGAGAAGGGCGGTGATCCTGCCAAAGTGAATCCCGTGGTACCGACCCAACTGATTGTTGACCACTCGCTGTCAGTAGAATGCGGTGGTTCTGATCCAGATGCTTTTGATAAGAACCGTGCTATTGAAGACCGTCGTAACGAAGATCGTTTTCACTTTATTGAATGGACTAAAACGGCTTTCAAAAATGTCGATGTGATTCCAGCCGGTAACGGCATTATGCACCAGATCAACCTGGAGAAGATGTCTCCAGTAATACAGGCACGCGATGGTGTGGCGTTCCCGGACACCTGTGTGGGTACCGATTCGCATACCCCTCACGTCGATGCCCTGGGTGTTATAGCTGTCGGTGTCGGTGGACTGGAAGCCGAAACCGTCATGCTGGGCTTGCCCTCCATGATGCGCCTGCCTGATATTGTCGGTGTCGAGCTGGTGGGTAAACGCCAGTCAGGCATTACCGCGACAGATATTGTTCTGGCGCTGACCGAATTTCTGCGTAAGGAGCGTGTTGTCGGTGCTTACCTGGAGTTCTTTGGTGAAGGTGCCTCCAGCCTCACCATCGGTGACCGTGCGACGATCTCCAATATGACACCGGAATACGGTGCGTCTGCAGCGATGTTCTATATTGACGAGCAGACTATCGATTACCTCAAGCTGACCGGTCGTGAGCCTGAGCAGGTTGAGCTGGTAGAGAACTACGCCAAACAAACCGGTCTCTGGGCGGATAGCCTGGCAACAGCCGAGTATGAACGCGTACTGAAGTTTGATCTGTCCAGTGTGGTCCGTACCATGGCGGGTCCTTCCAATCCGCATGCCCGTGTCTCCACCAGTGATCTGGCCGCCAAAGGGATTGCCGGTCAGTGGGACGAGGTTGAGGGTGAAATGCCGGATGGCGCGGTGATCATTGCTGCGATTACCAGCTGTACCAATACCTCCAACCCGCGCAACGTTGTGGCTGCGGGTCTGTTGGCGAAAAAGGCCAATGAACTGGGGCTGATCCGTAAGCCCTGGGTCAAGTCTTCGTTTGCACCGGGCTCCAAGGTCGCCAAGCTCTATCTGGAAGAAGCCGGCCTGCTGACTGAGCTGGAAAAACTCGGTTTTGGTATCGTGGCCTATGCCTGCACTACCTGTAATGGTATGTCGGGTGCCCTGGATCCGAAAATCCAGCAGGAAATCATTGACCGTGACCTCTATGCCACGGCAGTGCTATCCGGGAATCGTAACTTTGATGGTCGTATCCACCCTTATGCCAAGCAGGCATTCCTGGCTTCACCGCCGTTAGTCGTGGCTTATGCGATTGCCGGTACCATCCGCTTTGATATTGAAAAAGATGTCCTGGGCACCGACAAAAACGGTAACCCGGTCACCTTGAAAGATATCTGGCCATCTGATGAAGAGATCGATGCACTGGTTAAAACCAGCGTCAAGCCAGAGCAGTTCAAGCAGATTTACATCCCCATGTTTGATCTGGACCGTGGCGAAGAAGCCAAGAGCCCCCTGTATGACTGGCGTCCTATGTCAACCTACATACGTCGCCCACCTTACTGGGAAGGCGCTTTGGCCGGTGAACGTACAATGAAGGGCATGCGTCCGCTGGCGGTCCTGCCGGATAACATCACTACGGATCACCTGTCACCCTCCAATGCCATCATGATGGACAGTGCCGCGGGTGAATACCTGCACAAAATGGGCGTGCCGGAAGAGGACTTCAACTCTTACGCTACCCACCGTGGTGACCACTTGACAGCGCAGCGTGCCACCTTTGCCAATCCGAAGTTGATCAATGAGATGGCTGTTGTAGACGGACAGGTCAAACAGGGTTCGCTGACACGTGTTGAGCCGGAAGGCCAGGTCATGCGCATGTGGGAAGCCATCGAGACCTATATGGAGCGCAAACAGCCGCTGATTATTGTCGCTGGCGCTGACTATGGTCAGGGCTCTTCACGCGACTGGGCCGCTAAGGGTGTGCGTCTGGCAGGTGTTGAAGTGATTGCAGCGGAAGGCTTTGAGCGTATCCACCGTACTAACCTGATCGGCATGGGTGTATTGCCACTGCAGTTTGAAGAAGGAACGACCCGCAAAACGCTGAACATCGATGGTACTGAAACCTACGATGTGGAAGGTGAGCTGAAAGCACGTGGCACTATGACCCTGGTTATCAACCGTAAGAACGGTGAGCAGGTTAAAGTGCCGATGATCTGCCGTCTGGATACAGCAGCTGAAGTCGGGGTTTATCAAGCCGGTGGTGTATTGCAACGTTTCGCCCAGGACTTCCTGGAAGGAGCTGTTTGATATGTCGAGTGTTCCTCAGATTAAAATCCCCGCCACCTATATGCGTGGCGGCACCTCCAAGGGGGTGTTTTTCAGCCTGACGGAGTTACCTGAAGCGGCGCAGGTTCCTGGCGAAGCGCGCGATAAGATGTTGTTGCGGGTGATCGGCAGTCCTGATCCTTACGGTCAGCAGATTGACGGGATGGGCGGGGCTACGTCGAGCACCTCCAAAACCGTTATCCTGGCCAAAAGCGAGCAGCCGGATCATGATGTCGATTACCTCTTCGGTCAGGTTGCTATCAACAAGGCCTTTGTCGACTGGTCTGGTAACTGCGGTAATCTCACTGCGGCTGTCGGTGCCTTTGCTATCAGCAAAGGCCTGGTTGATACTTCACGTATACCTGAAAATGGTATTTGCACCGTGCGTATCTGGCAGAAAAACATTCGCAAGACCATTATTGCCCATGTGCCGATTACCCAGGGGGAGGTGCAGGAAACCGGGGATTTCGAGCTGGATGGGGTGACTTTCCCGGCCGCTGAAGTAGTGATCGAGTTTATGGACCCCGCCGACGGCGAAGGCTCTATGTTCCCGACGGGAAACCTGATCGACGATCTGGAAGTGCCTGGTATCGGTACCTTCAAAGCGACCATGATCAATGCCGGTATTCCGACTATTTTTGTCAATGCGGCTGATATCGGTTACCTGGGTACCGAACTGCAGAAAGACATTAACTCGGATGCCGATGCGCTGGCGCGCTTTGAAACCATGCGTGCTTATGGTGCGCTGAAGATGGGGCTGATCAAGGATGTGTCCGAAGCGGCTGCACGACAGCACACGCCGAAGATTGCCTTTGTCGCTCCAGCGACAGACTATCAGGCGTCCAGTGGCAAACAGATTGCCGCCAGTGATATAGATATCTGCGTAAGAGCGCTGTCGATGGGTAAGCTGCATCATGCGATGATGGGCACCGCTTCGGTGGCTATCGCTACGGCGGCGGCCGTGACCGGAACATTGGTGAATCTGGCGGCGGGTGGCTATGAGCGTGATGCGGTGACCTTTGGTCACCCGTCAGGCACTTTGCGTGTTGGCGCAGCAGCATCATTGGTTGAAGGTGAATGGACTGCAACCAAAGCGGTGATGAGCCGCAGTGCGCGTGTATTGATGGAAGGATGGGTAAGGATTCCCGGCGATACTTTCTAAACTAAGGTTTTTGTGCCTTAGACTTGTTGTGCCCCTGAGTGAGAATCCACGAGAACCCTTCAGGTTCCCGTGGTTTTTGAGCCCGATTCTATATCGGGCTTATTTTTTGATGCCGCAGGTATTGATGCCTAGCAAGCTATATACTGGGCAACGTCCAGCCAGTCCGGTAATCAGTGGCACGATGCCGATCCAGGTCCAGGGTGTTCCTATGCCCATCACGGCCAGCACCAGTAGTAGAATACCTACACCAATTCGCGCAATTTTATCGATAGTGCCTACATTTACTTTCAGGTCCATCATTCTTTCCTTTAGCCAGGGTTGTTCGGAGTCTATACGTTTATTCACTGTATATTAGACTATGCTTAATATAAATGATTCAGCATTATTATTCGGCTAAATGGTGTGCTGATTTTAATAAAACTACATTTATATTTCTTTTAATTATAAAAAAAGTATTAATAATTCTTTTATATTATATGTTGAGCCGCGTTACACTGCCACCATAGTTAATTTGTATCTGACAGGAAGCAGAGTATGTCGAATCTTCAGAAAGAAACGGTGCTGGAAGTACAGCACTGGAATGAAAAGCTATTTAGTTTTAAAACCACTCGCGATCAAGGCTTTCGCTTTAAAAATGGCCATTTCACCATGATCGGACTGGAAATTGAAGGTAAGCCTTTGTTGCGTGCTTACAGTATTGCCAGTGCTAATTATGAAGAAAACCTGGAGTTCTTCAGTATCAAAGTGCCGGATGGTCCGCTGACTTCACGATTACAGCAGATACAGCCTGGTGATCAGATTTATATCAGCCGCAAGCCCACAGGCACCTTGCTGACCGACTTTTTGTTGCCGGGTAAACATTTGTACCTGCTGTCGACTGGCACGGGTCTGGCACCTTTTATGAGTATCATCAAAGACCCCGAAGTTTATGAGCAATACGATAAAGTAATTCTGGTGCATGGTGTGCGCTATGTTTCGGAATTGGCGTATCAGTCCGAAATTCAGGAACAACTACCTGCCAATGAATTTTTTGGCGATATGATCAGCGAACGTCTGTTGTATTACCCAACGGTCACGCGCGAGCCCTATGTGAATCAGGGGCGTATTACCAATCTGATGCTGGATGGCACTCTGTTCAGGGACTTGGGATTACCCCAGCCGAATCTGGATGATGATCGCTTTATGATTTGTGGCAGTCCGGAGATGCTTAAAGACCTTACCCAGGTGCTGGATAACTGGGGCTTTAGTGAAACCCGCAAAGGTGTGCATGGACAGTACGTCATTGAGCGGGCGTTTGTAGATTAATCGATGGGACGGCAATAAAAACGGCAGCTTTTAGACTGCCGTTTTTATCTACAGGATGTACTTACGCCGCGGTCGCAAGGATGCGAAAGCACGGCGCAGGTTACTAGCTCTTAGTTTTAACCAGAGTTCAGCTCAGTTGCTGCTGCAGAAACTGCAGGGCATCATCCGCCGAAATGTCGCGTGATTCGGCATCACGGCGGTGCTTGTATTCCAGTGTGCCTGCATTCAATCCACGCTCTGAAATAACCAGTCGGTGGGGAATACCGATTAGCTCCATATCCGCGAACTTGACCCCTGGACGTTCCTTACGGTCATCCAGAAATACATCGATGCCGATAGAGGTCAGAGCGGCGTAAAGTGCATCAGCTTTTTCGCGTACCAACTCAGATTTGTCATAGTTCAACGGCACCAGTGCAACAGTGAATGGCGCCAATGCTTCTGGCCAGATAATGCCGTTACTGTCGTGATTCTGCTCAATGGCAGCAGCCACAACCCGGGTAACCCCAATACCATAGCAACCCATTTCCATCACTACGGCCTTGCCATTTTCATCAAGCACAGTGGCGTTCATGGCGGTAGAGTAGCTGTTACCCAACTGAAATACATGGCCCACTTCGATACCGCGTTTGATCTCCAGTGTGCCCTGGCCGCAAGGACTAGGATCACCGGCAACGACATTGCGGATATCAGCAACCTGAGGTGTTGGCAGGTCGCGTTCCCAGTTAATGCCGAAGTAGTGTTTGTCTTCGATATTGGCACCGGCTCCAAAGTCAGCCATCACGGCAACTGTACGGTCAATGATGCAGGGAATGGCTAGATTAATCGGGCCTAATGAGCCTGGCCCTGCACCGATTACCGCACGAATTTCCTCTTCGGTTGCCATGCGCAGCGGACTGGCGACCTCCGGCAGTTTTTCGGCTTTGATTTCGTTCAACTCATGGTCACCACGAATCAGTAGCGCGATAAAGTCAGCGTCACATTCGTCACTGGCGGCAACAATCAACGTTTTGATGGTCTTTTCGATAGGAAGATTAAAGCCTTCTACCAGTGCTGCAATGGTTTTGGTGTTGGGGGTATCCACCAGTCGCATGGCCTCAGTCGGAGCTGGACGAGGGGAGCTAGGGGCGAGGGCTTCAGCTTTTTCGATATTGGCCGCATAACTGCCGGTATCTGAAAAGGCGATATCGTCTTCGCCGGAATCAGCTAAGACATGGAATTCATGCGATGAGTTACCACCAATCGAGCCGTTATCCGCCAGAACCGGTCGGTAGTTCAGCCCCAGTCGATCAAAAATACGGCTGTAGGCGTTGTACATTGTTTCATAAGTTTGCTGCAGTGATTCACGATTGCTATGGAAAGAGTAAGCATCTTTCATGATGAACTCACGTGAACGCATTACGCCGAAGCGAGGGCGGATTTCATCACGAAACTTGGTCTGAATTTGATAGAAGTTGGCAGGCAGCTGTTTGTAGCTGCGTATTTCACGACGAATAAAATCGGTGATGACTTCTTCATGAGTCGGGCCGACACAGAAATCACGACCATGACGGTCCTGAATGCGCAGCAACTCAGGGCCATATTTTTCCCAGCGTCCAGATTCCTGCCAGAGCTCGGCGGGTTGTACGGCGGGCATCAGCACTTCCAGCGCACCTGCGCTATCCATCTCTTCTCTAACGATGCGCTCAACTTTGCGCAATGTGCGTAACCCCAAGGGTAGCCAGGTGTACAAACCAGATGCCAGTTTGCGGATCATACCGGCCCGCAACATCAGTTGGTGGCTGATGACTTCTGCATCAGAAGGGGTTTCTTTCAGGGTAGAGATTAAGTATTGACTGGCGCGCATAGGAGAGCAGTTCCGTAGTTGGCGAAAATAGGCCCTATTTTAGGCCGCTTCGGTCTGCTCTTCAACAAAGCGGATCAGATCTTCAAGTTGATGCTCATTAAATACGGGGATGCCGTTGCGAATTAACTCATCGGCTGCAACGCCAGGAGCATAGGTCAGGTTACCTGAAAAACTGCCATCATATATTTGGTTGTTGCCACAAGACGGGCTGCGTGATTTCATCAAAGCACAGCAGACGTTCTGTTGTTGGGCTATTTTTAGAGTCGTTTCAGCGCCAGCAAGAAATTCCGGGGTGACATCCTGACCGTCCCGGGTGGTAATCAAAATAGGGAAGCGGCATTGAGTTTCGGCGGGGGGGCGCGGAGTAGGGAGTCCACCGAGTGATTCAGGGCACACCATCACTAATTTACCCTGCTGTTTCCAGCGCTTGAGAACTGGGTGGTCCAGCAAGTTATCCCGACCGTCATAACGCACTTTGGCGCCCATTAAACAGGCACTAACCAGAATTTTATCCATCATCCATTTCCTGATTTGTTTTTTATAGTTATTCTATTTTATCAGCGCTATTTTACCGTCTGATGACTAAGTGCGCTAGTGATCAGACCGTAAAACTAAACAGATTCTTGGAGTTTGGATAGTAGTTCTCGGGGGAGCTGATTGCCCATATTAACCAGCATTGGCAGACTGGTTGCCTGCATTTTTGCCATCACTCGGGCACGATGAACTTCGACTGTTTTTGGGCTGATACCCAGCCTATCCGCTATGTCACGATTGGATTGTCCCAGAATTACCAGCGCCATTACTTCCCGTTCTCGTTGACTCAGGCTGGTAAAGCGTTTTTTCAGCTCAGTAATTTCATCATGTGCTTTAAAACGATTTTCAGCTTCAAGCAGTGCTTTGCTGACCAGACTCAGCAAGTGACGGTCATCAAAAGGTTTCTCGATAAAGTCTAGCGCCCCGGCTTTGATGGCATTGACTGCCATAGGAATGTCGCCGTGACCACTGATCAGAATAACCGGTAGCTGAATATCCCGTTCTTGCAGAATTTGTTGCAGTGCCAGGCCATTAATACCTGGCATGCGCACATCCAGCAACAGGCAGCCTTGTTCATTCTCGTAGAGGTCCAGAAACTCTATAGCGGATGCTGTACTGACGACATCATACCCAGCGGAGCTGAGTAACCACTGCATGGAATCACGAAAATCAGTATCGTCATCAACAAGAAATACTTTGTTATTATCGGTTCTCATTGTGCTGTTCTCAGAGGTAATTTGAAATGGAAGCAACTGCCGCTCTGTCCGTCACTTTCAGCCCAAAGTTGACCCCCATGGCTTTCTATCAGTGAGCGAGAAATCGACAGTCCCATACCGAGACCGTTTACTTTACTGGTCATGAAGGGTTCAAACAACTGTGCCATGATTTCTGGTTTAATGCCGCAGGCTTGATCACACACACTGACTTGAATGGCCTGAGGCATAGCGCGCGTGATCAGGGTGATGACAGCCGCTTCAGTATTGAGGGTTGAATAGGCTTCAATGGCATTGCGTAATAAATTAAGTAGAACCTGTTCGACCTGTACCCGATCACCTTGTACAACAGGGTTACTCTTATCTAACTCGAACTGAAAGCGTACCTGTTGGTCTCTGGCATCCTGATGCAGAAATTCAGTAACTTCGGTGCAGCACTCATTAATTCTAAACGGGCAGGACTGCACTTCAGTACGTTGGACAAAGCGGCGGATTCTACGAATGATTTCAGCGGCGCGATGAGCCTGGCGAGAGATGAGTTCCAGCGCTCGTTGAGTTTGTGCCACGGACTGGAGTTGCTGCTCCTCGATTTGCCGCAGGGTACCGTTGCTATAATTCAGTATTGTCGCCAGGGGTTGGTTGATTTCATGGGCCAGCTCGGTGGCCATTTCACCAACGGAGAGTAGTCGTGACATGTGCGCCATCTCATTTTGATGCCGCTTATATTGCTGCTCAGCCTGCTTTCGGGCGGTGACGTCACGCCCTATCAGGGTGTAATAATCGACTTGGGTGCGGTCATTGCGATCTCTATGGGCAATAACCTCACGCAGCTCTGCAACACGCTGACAGTCCTCCGACAGAGCCATCGGGATGGCTCCATGCCAGTTACCCTCAATCGCAGCGATCTGTAAAGCGGGACGTACGGCGTCTTGGTAAAGTCTGTCGGTAAACAGCTGGTTGAGCTGCTGGCGAGCAGCTACGCCGCTGGTATTCAACGTGCGTTGGGCTGCTTCGTTTAAGTAGGTAAAGGTTTGCGAGTTGTGCTGGCAGAACAGAATCATATCTGAGGAGGCTTCCACAACCTTGGCCAGACGTCGGGTCGCTTGTTGGGCGAGTTCCCGCTCGGTTACATCTCTGGAGACACAGATCACTTCAATTGGTTTACCCTGTTCATCCCGAATGGTTCGGCTGGTGGTTTCAAACCAGATGTAATGACCCAGTTTATGGCGATAACGGTAAGTGTTGGTATAAAGGCCATCACGATATATAACATTACCACTACGGTTTTTCAGGTTATCAGCATCTTGCGGGTGAAACAGGGCATAGCCGGATGTGCCGATGATCTCTTCGGCCTTATATCCCAGCAGAGGTTCAATGGCCGGATTGACATCAATGAAGGTCCATTCCGGCGTGGCGCTATGGCGTGAGATGAGGTCAGTAGACTGCTCTGCCAACAGCCGGTAGCGATCCGCTTCTTTCTGACAGCGTCGCAATGCTGCGTGTAAATCTATCATGCGATTATTTTCCTTATTGTTTGACGCACGAATTATCTCTCTTTGGCTTAAGTCGGCTTGTGAAATAAGGGAAAATACGTATTATTGCATAAAACGACAGGGACATTACTGGAGAATAACATGACTAAGTCAAATCATAATCCCTATACCTTGGGTTTAGATCAGAACCCGGCTAACTTTACCCCCCTCAGCCCTTTAAGTTTCATATCGCGTGCTGCTGATGTGTTTCCTGAACGCACAGCAGTTGTTCATTCAGGCGTTCGTCGTAACTGGCGGGAAACCTTTCTTCGTTGCCGTAAGCTGGCCAGCGCGCTGGTAAAGCGGGGCATCGGCAAGGGTGATACAGTTGCAGTCATGTCACCCAACTTACCCGAAGTGTTTGAAGCTCATTTTGGTGTACCTGCAACGGGTGCTGTGTTGAATGCGCTCAATATTCGCCTGGATGCTGAAGCTATTGCCTTTATTCTCCAGCATGGTGAGGCCAAAGTGGTCATTACTGATCGGGAGTTTTCTGAAGTGATTCAGCGCGCTGTACGGATGATGGCGCACAAACCACTGGTTATTGACATTGATGACCCGTCCTATGAAGGCGGAGAGCTTATTGGCGAGATGGATTATGAAGCCTTTATCGCCGAGGGGGATGACGACTACCCCTGGGAGCTGCCAGAAAACGAGTGGGATGCCATTACCCTTAACTATACATCCGGTACCACCGGTGATCCAAAAGGGGTGGTGTATCATCACCGTGGCGCTTACCTGAATGCTATGAGTAATGCGCTGTCCTGGGATATGGGACACCATCCGGTATATCTCTGGACGTTACCTATGTTCCATTGTAATGGCTGGTGTTTCCCCTGGGCGATTGCAGCCACAGTCGGTGTGAGTGTGTGTCTGCGTCACGTCCGTGCTGATTGCATTTATGAATTGATCAAAACTGAGAAGGTGAATCATTTCTGCGGTGCTCCCATCGTACTCAACATGCTCAACAATGCTGCTGATGAGATGAAAGCGGGTATTAATCATGAAGTGAAAGTCATGACCGCCGGAGCAGCGCCGCCAGCCAGTGTGATCGAAGGGATGGAACAGATGGGCTTTAAGGTCACCCATGTGTATGGCCTAACAGAAACCTATGGCCCTAGTGTGGTGTGTGCCTGGCATGATGAGTGGGATGAGAAAAATGCCAATGAAAAAGCCCGGTTGAAGTCACGCCAGGGTGTGCGGGCACCGATGCTGGAAGGGCTGATGGTCGCCAATCCGGAAACTATGGTGCCAGTTGCTCAGGATGGTAAAACACTGGGTGAAATTTTCATGCGCGGTAACCTGGTGATGAAAGGCTACCTGAAAAACCCCACAACGACTGATGCGTCCTTCCGAGGTGGGTGGTTCCATTCAGGTGATCTGGCTGTCTGGCATGCAGATGGTTATATTGAGATCAAGGACCGTTCCAAGGACATCATTATCTCTGGTGGAGAGAATATTTCCTCGATTGAAGTCGAAGATGTGCTATATCGTCATCCAGCAGTGATGGAGGCGGCGGTGGTTGCCATGAGTGACGATAAGTGGGGTGAAGTGCCCTGCGCTTTTGTAACGCTCAAGACGGCGGCTATAGGAGATGTGACCGAAGCTGATATTATTCAGTTCTGTCGCGATAATATGGCACGCTTTAAAATACCCAAGAAAATTATCTTCTGTGATCTACCGAAAACATCTACAGGCAAGATTCAGAAATTCGTGCTCAGGGATCAGGCCAGTCTGGGGTAAACGTTGTTGTGGGCACCTACAGGATAACTTGTAAGTGCCCACGCTTAGCGGTCAAGTCAGGCTTTTTCTTCGCGGATCAGATGTATATCCATCTGTGGGTAAGGAATGCCAATGCCGTGATTATCCAGTTCATTCTTGATTTTCTCTAGCAGATCCCAGCGTACAGCCCAGTAGTCAGCACTGTTGACCCAGGGGCGTACAATTAAATCGACGGAGGATGCTCCCAGCTCATTGACTGAAATGTTACAGGCTGGATCTTTCAGAATACGTTCATCAGCGTCAACGATTTTCTGCAGTACCTGTTTGGTTTTTAGCAGATCGGCGGTATAGGAAATACCAATCACCAAGTCGATACGACGTTGCGGCTCTTGTGAGTAGTTGACAATATTGCCACTCAGAATATTAGAGTTGGGCACCACAATAACGCGGTTATCCGGCGTTTTCATAATGGTGGTAAAAATTTGCACAGACTCTACCGTGCCACCTGTTCCTGCCGCTTCAATATAGTCGCCTGCTTTAAAAGGACGAAAGCCTATCAGCAGAACACCTGCAGCAAAGTTAGACAGTGAGCCTTGCAAAGCCAGACCAACAGCCAAGCCCGCCGCACCGACTATCGCAACAAAGGAGGCTGTTTGTACACCCACTCGTCCAAGCGCAGCAATAATCACAAAAGCCAACAGACCATACTTGATCAGACTAGTGACAAAATTGGCGATAGTAGGATCAACCTTGCGCTTCTTGAGTACCCGATTTAATGAGTTGGTGGCGAACTTTATCACCATCGAACCTATCAGAATAATCAACAGAGCAGCTGTCAGGTTAACAGCATAACTGATAATCAACTCTTGATTGTTGGTGATCCAGCCTGTGACATCATTACCAAGTTGCGCCGTATTGCGCAGTAGGTTTTCATCCATTGTTCTGCTCCTTAGTGACAAATAAAGCATTAATTTTATCAGCGATACTGAATTAAACCAGACCCTGAGCAATCATCGCATCGGCAACCTTTCTAAAGCCAGCAATATTGGCACCCAGAACCAGATTTGACGGTTGGTCGAACTCCTTGGCCGTTTTACTGCTGCGCTGAAAAATACCACACATAATCGCCTTGAGTCGGTTGTCTACCTCCTCAAAAGTCCATTGTGTCATGCTGGCATTTTGTGCCATCTCCAACTGACTGGTGGCAACTCCGCCCGCATTGGCTGCTTTACCCGGGCCGTAACAGATGCCCGCTCCCAGGAATAGATCCACAGCATCCGCCGTTGATGGCATGTTGGCACCTTCGCAGATGCAAGAAACGCCCTGCTCAAGCAGTACCTTTGCATCTGTAACGGTTAATTCATTCTGTGTAGCACTAGGGAAGGCGGCGTGCGCTTTGAAGCGCCATACGGCATGGCCGTCCGTTGGGTAATCACTGACAGGAATATATTTGGCTGTCGGGTGGGTATCCAGATAGGCTTCCAGTGAGCTGCGTCTAACCTCCTTAAGCACTTTTAGCAGGTTTAAATCGATACCCTGTTCATGATAAATGGTACCCTGTGAGTCGGAGCAGGTGACCGGCAGTGCGCCCAGATCGTATAGCTTTTCAATGGTGTAAATCGCCACGTTACCGGCACCCGATACCAGACAGATTTTGTTTTTCAGACTGTCATTGCGGTCTTGCAGCATATTTTCAGCAAAATAAACGGCTCCATAGCCGGTTGCTTCCTTGCGTGCCAATGAGCCGCCCCAGTTTAGACCTTTACCGGTCAAAACACCTTCGTAAGAACCGGTCAGGCGTTTGTACTGGCCATACATATAGCCAATTTCACGCGCGCCTACACCGATGTCACCGGCAGGTACATCAATAGTTGCACCAATATGACGATGCAGTTCTGTCATGAAGGCCTGGCAAAAACGCATAACTTCCATATCGGAACGCCCTTTGGGGTTGAAGTCAGAGCCGCCTTTGCCCCCGCCGATTGACAGGCCCGTGAGCGCATTTTTGAAAATCTGCTCAAAGCCGAGAAATTTGATAATGCCAGCGTTTACACTGTGGTGAAAGCGCAGTCCACCTTTATAGGGTCCCAGTGCGGAGTTGAATTGAACCCGGTAACCTTTATTTACCTGGATACGTCCCTGGTCGTCATGCCAGACAACTCGGAACATGATTTGACGCTCGGGTTCCACCAGGCGTTCAATAATGCCCTGTTCCCGATAGTGTGTGTCTTTATCTAGCAGAGGGCGAATTGAGTCCAGCACTTCTTCAGCGGCCTGATAGAATTCAGTCTGGGCAGGACTGCTTTTTTGCAGCCGGAACAGCGTGTCATGGACATAGGGCATGCTAGATTTCCTTTTTAAGGCTAATGGATGTTTCAAAATGGCGCATATCATACTCCCAATGCACATATTTAGGGATTGTTCAGGTATGTAAAGCCTGTATTTATCACTCTATTAAGTTATTTTTTAATCTATTTAATTGAAATATAACGTATATTTGTATGTGTTGTGCGAAATATTATATTGCACAATATTGGTGCGCTACAGGTTCTTTGTGCTTTGTATTGGTGATTTTTGCTTTTTTGGCGGCCAGTTATGGTGTGTTATCGGTTTGCTACGTTCCGGCGATATGCCAGGTTGCTGAGTCTGCTCAATGTTCAGGCAAGATCACCTTGGTTAAAATGAAAAAAAATCACGTCATATTTTGTTCAGAAAAACTTCATAATTACATTGGCTGAAAGTCAGTGCTCATCCCTGCTGTAGTCTGTTGAAGGTGGGGTGTTACACCTGATTGGTGGCAAAATCAAGAGTTGAAATTCTTTTTAAAATAACTATATTTGGTGTCAACTTGAGATGTATGCACTACATATTGTGTTTTCAGGCTAAAAAGTGATCAGCTGTTTTTAGGTTGGTTGCCCCATGAATATTTGATATACGGAAGAGCGGTGTTATGCAGAAAAATCTGATGGTAACCAAGCGAGATGGACGTCGGGAACCTATCGATCTGGAAAAAATTCACCGAGTCATCATCTGGGCTGCGGAAGGACTGCAAAATGTATCCGTATCGCAAGTTGAGCTGAGTGCACACATCCAGTTCTATGATGGGATCAAAACCTCGGATATTCACGAGACCCTGATTAAGTCGGCTGCCGATTTGATTTCAGAAGAAGCCCCTGATTATCAATATTTAGCCGCACGTCTGGCTATTTTTCATCTGCGTAAGCGTGCGTTCGGCTGTTTCGAAGCACCGGACCTTTATACTCATGTTCGTGACTTGGTAGACGCACAGCGTTATGACAAGCACCTGATTGAAGACTATACCCAAGCTGAATTTGATGAGTTGAATGCACATATCGATCATAGCCGGGATATGAATTTCAGCTATGCCGCTGTAAAGCAGTTGGAAGGCAAGTACCTGGTGCAGAACCGGGTAACCGGAAAGGTGTATGAGTCACCACAGATTCTGTATATGCTGGTCTCTGCGTGCCTGTTTAGCGGTTATCCGCAAGAGACCCGTCTGAGTTATGTCAAACGTTTTTATGATGCCACCTCCTTGTTTAAGCTGTCACTGCCAACGCCGATCATGGCGGGTGTACGTACACCGACACGCCAGTTCAGCTCCTGTGTGCTGATTGAAACCGATGACAGTCTGGATTCCATCAATGCCACCGCCGGTGCGATTGTTAAGTATGTCTCTCAGCGCGCTGGCATAGGTATTAACGCCGGTCGTATCCGTGCCATCGGCAGCCCTATCCGTAACGGTGAAGCCTTCCATACAGGCTGTATTCCGTTTTATAAGCATTTCCAGACGGCAGTTAAATCCTGTTCACAAGGTGGTGTGCGTGGTGGGGCGGCTACCCTGTTTTATCCTATCTGGCATCTGGAGGTCGAGTCCCTGTTGGTGCTGAAGAACAACCGCGGTGTAGAAGAGAACCGAGTGCGCCATATCGACTATGGCGTACAGATCAACAAGCTCATGTACCAGCGTTTGATCAAGGGTGAAAATATTACCCTGTTTAGTCCACATGAAGTACCGGGTTTGTATGAGGCTTTCTTTGCTGATCAGGATGAGTTTGAACGTCTCTATGTGATGTATGAGCAGCAGCCTGAAATTCGTAAACAGACCATTAAAGCGGTTGAGTTGTTTGGTCTGCTGGCGGCTGAGCGGGCCTCCACTGGCCGCATCTATATTCAGAACGTCGATCACTGTAATACTCACAGCCCATTTGACCCGGCTGTGGCACCTGTGCGTCAGTCGAATCTCTGTCTGGAGATTGCACTGCCAACCAAGCCATTGAAAGACGTGAATGATCCGGAAGGTGAGATTGCCCTTTGTACTTTGTCAGCATTCAATCTGGGTGCCTTGGCATCACTGGATGAGTTGGAAGACCTGGCTGATTTGATCGTTCGTGCCCTGGATAACCTGCTGGACTATCAGGACTATCCAATTCCAGCTGCTTATAATGCCACTGAAAATCGCCGTACCCTGGGTGTGGGTGTAACTAACCTGGCTTATTACCTGGCTAAAAATGGTGTGCGTTATTCTGATGGTTCAGCAAATGGTCTGGTTCACCGTACTTTCGAAGCCATTCAGTACTTTTTGCTCAAGGCCTCAAATCAGCTGGCCAAAGAGCTGGGTGCGTGTCCGAAGTTCAATGAAACCACTTATGCAAAAGGGTTATTGCCCATCGATACCTATAAGCGTGATGTGGATAATTTCTGCGAAGAGCCGTTGCATTACTTCTGGGAAACACTGCGTGAAGATATCCGTGAATTTGGACTGAGGAACTCAACGCTGACGGCGTTGATGCCTTGTGAGACTTCGTCTCAGATCACCAATTCCACCAACGGCATTGAGCCACCGCGAGGCTTTGTTTCAGTAAAATCCAGCAAGGACGGGATCATGAAACAGGTCGTACCAGAGTATCTGGAGTTACGGGATCAGTACGAGTTGCTCTGGGACATCCCTAGTAATGAGGGTTATCTGCAATTGGTGGGTATTATGCAGAAGTTTGTCGATCAAGCCATTTCAGCCAATACCAACTACGATCCAACCCGTTTCCCCGGTGATAAAGTACCGATGAAACAACTGATGAAGGATTTGCTGACCGCCTACAAATACGGTTTGAAAACGCTTTATTACCATAATACTCGTGATGGTGCATCAGACCAGCAGGATGATACGGGTTGTGAAGGGGGAGCCTGCAAGCTGTAAAGCGCAGGCTGATTCCGTTTTTCACTTAGGTCGCACTTAGGTCTCACACAAGGAACAAGAGCAACGGTTATGTCATATTCAACATTTAGTACCAGTGATCACGACGCCACACTTGAGCCGATGTTTTTCGGACGCAGTGTCAATGTTGCTCGTTATGACAGACAGAAATATCCGATTTTTGAAAAGCTTATCGAGAAACAATTATCTTTTTTCTGGCGTCCGGAAGAGGTCGATCTGACCAAAGATCGCAAGGATTTCTCGGATATGCCAGAGCATGAAAAGCATATATTTCTGAGTAATCTCAAATATCAGACGCTACTGGATTCAGTACAGGGCCGCTCACCGAATATCGCTTTTTTACCGGTCGTCTCACTGCCGGAATTGGAAACCTGGTTTGAAACCTGGGCATTCAGTGAAACTATTCATAGCCGCTCCTACACGCACATTATCCGCAACATCATCACCGAACCTTCGGTGGTGTTTGATGAGATAGTGACTAACCCGGAAATTGTACGTCGTGCCGAGTCAGTCACGCGCCTGTATGACGAGTTTATTGAGCTGGTGACGGTATACAGCTTATATGGCCCAGGCATCAAAGAAGTTGATGGTCGGACACTGGATGCCAGCATGTATAACCTGAAAAAGAAACTCTACCTGACATTGGTCTCGGTTAATGTGCTGGAAGCCATTCGTTTTTATGTCAGCTTTGCTTGCTCCTTCGCTTTTGCTGAACGGGCAATCATGGAGGGTAACGCCAAAATTATTCGTCTGATTGCTCGTGATGAAGCCTTACATCTGACCGGTACACAGCAGATGCTGAATATTCTGGCGTCCGGGCGTGATGACCCTGATTTTAAGCAGATCGCCACCGAATGTCGTCAGGATGTGATAGGTATTTTTCAGGAGGCTGCTCAGCAGGAAAAAGACTGGGCTGTTTACCTGTTCAGCAAGGGCTCTATGATCGGTTTGAATGCACGCATTCTGGGTGATTACGTTGAGTACATCACCAATGTGCGAATGCGAGCGCTGGGGCTGGACGATATTTTCCCGGCACGTCAGAATCCCTTGCCCTGGATGAATGCCTGGTTGATCAGCGACAATGTTCAGGTGGCCCCGCAGGAATCTGAAATCAGTTCTTATCTGGTTGGTCAGATCGATAATGACGTGGAAACTGAAGATTTTGACGGCTTTGATCTCTGAGAAATACGATGGCTGGCATTCCCCGAATCAAGGTTAATAATTTTCATACCTTCTACTATCAGTATGAATTTTCTCTTTTAGACGCACTGGAGGCACAGCAGATTCCTGCTGCCTACAATTGTCGGGGAGGCTACTGTGGTACCTGTAAGGTCAGGCTGCTTGATGGCCAGGTAGAGGCGGTACAGGACGCTCTGGTTGATTTGAAAGAAGATGAGATACTGACCTGCTGTTGCCGTCCGGCAACACATATAGAAATAGAGCTGCCGGAGTAATCCGCTGGCTCTGTTTTCCCTTCTGCTGCACTGAAAATACACTAAAAACAAGCCTTAATTTCAGACTTTTGCACATGCGAAAAGACTTGACACTAATTGATTGATCCAGATCAAAAGAAATTTGCTATCTCGCCTATTGACTATGATAAGTGTATGATATTTAAGGTTTTTATTTCTTCTGGCTGTTTTTGTATCAATTCGCTGAAAGCCCCGTGCTGCGCTGAGTTGCGCTATTGATCCAAAAACTAATCACAGATTTATCCACAGATAATGTGAGTAACAAATACCTGTGTGTAACTACTCGGTTTTATCTTTAAACTCACACAAGTCTTCAATCACACAGGCACCACAGCGCGGCTTTCTTGCGGTGCAGACATAGCGGCCATGTAAGATTAACCAGTGATGAGCATCCAGTAAAAACTCAGCGGGTACGAGGCGGGTGAGTCGCTTTTCTACGTCCAACACGGTTTTGCCCTTGGCGATTCCGGTACGGTTGGATACGCGAAAGATATGCGTATCTACCGCCATGACCGGCTGCCCGAAGGCTGTGTTCAGGACTACATTGGCTGTCTTGCGCCCGACACCGGGAAGTCTTTCCAAGGCTTCACGTGTTTTTGGGACTTCACCCTGATGCTCGCTCAGTAGCAGGGCGCAGGTTTTAATGACATTGTCAGCCTTGGTGTTAAACAGGCCAATGGTGCGGATATAGGTTTTGACACCGTCTACACCCAACTGCAAAAGTGCTTCAGGTGTGTTGGCAATGGGGAATAGCTTGCGGGTAGCTTTATTAACGCTGACATCCGTGGCTTGTGCGGAGAGCATGACAGCAATCAGTAGTTCGAACGGAGTTTGGTATTCCAGTTCTGTACGGGGTTCCGGGTTTTGCTCACGCAGGCGTGAAAAAATTTGATAGCGTTTGTCGGCATTCATGGGCAAGTCATCACAGGGTTACAAACTGGTTGCGTCCACTTTCCTTAGCTTGATACAGGCACTGATCGGCTTTTTCCAGCCAACTTTGATAATCCTGGAAGCTATTATCGGCGGCGGCAACACCGAGGCTGATGGTGACCATCAGTTGTTCGCCCTCATAAGCAATAGGCCGTGTTTCAACGGCGTAGCGCAGACGCTCAGCCAGAATCTCGGCATTGACAGCCGGCGTATTCAGCAGGAGTATACCGAACTCTTCACCACCATAACGTCCGGCAATATCGGTGGTGCGTATCATCTGACGAATAATGTCTGCAAGCTGGCGGATAACTGCATCACCAGCCAGGTGGCCCTGGGTGTCATTGACCTGTTTGAAGTGGTCTATATCCAATAAAATCAATGAGGTGGGTTGCTGCGTCCTGATAAAGCGTTCGAACTCCTGCTGCAGACACGTCTCCCAGTAGCCGCGGTTGTTCAGGCCGGTTAAGTGGTCCGTACGGCTGAGCTTACTGAGTTCCAGGTTGGCTTTTTCAAGTGCCTGACGACTGACGGCTTCATCGGTAACATCATAAATAATCAAGCCAATTTGTTTGATTTTACCGTCCGGTGATGTCAATGGAATCAGCGTAACATTCTGGTACATCCAGCGTGTTGACCCAGTAATCGGTCGATAACTGTTGAAACGAAACAGCCAGGGACGTTCTTCCCAGGTCATGAAAGCCGGGTTATCCAAAGTCAGCACACTGTTGAGTTTACGCTTGAACCATAGGGTATCCAGTTCAGGAAACACACTAAATAATGATTGCCCTTGTACTTGGCTGCTGGGTAGCCCTGAGTGATTCACCATAAAGTTATTCCATAATGCAACTTTTAAATCACTATCCAGCACCATCAGGCCAACATCAAGGTTATCCAGTAAGCTCATTTGCCAGTGCAGAGTGTGAAGTTCATTCCGGGGTGTTTGTGGTGTCATTTCAACAGTTCCAGGCGCTCGGTCAGCGCGGGCAGGGAGTCTTCAGTAAACAACATCAGCAGATCACAGTGGGTGGTACTCTCTGCGATTTGATAGTCGATCTCGATACACAGTAACTGTTGTGCGGCTGCAGGACTGTGTTCAAATCCCAATGATTCAGAGTGCAGTCCAAGAATGCGCGGGGTGCCTCGGCTGAGAGATAGATCCAGGAGTTTGCTGACATTGGACAGGAAGGCGCCGGTAAGCACATTGGCGATATCCATCAGCACAGCGCGTTCGGTAGTTTCAGTTAGCTCACCCTGATAATGCAGTAAATTAGCTAAATCAATAATGGATGAATCCTGAAAAATCAGCAGCGCCTCACCGGCAATGCCTGGCCCGCAGAATCCCTGGCAGACCGTCGTGGCAGGTTGGTCACCTGAGGCGGTCTTGAGTGCAATAGCCAGATCTTGAGCGGTGATGCGATCAACGCGGGGGACAGGTAAGTGAATAAACCGCTGCAGCACGTCAGCCAATTGACTGGCGGTTCGACCCATGGCGATATTCGCCACTTCCTGCACTGAGTCTGTGAGACTGTCGGGTATACGTAGGGGGGCATCGGCAGGTGCGTCTGAATCTCGTGGCTCCAGTTCGTCAATCAGACCGTAGTCCTTCAGGGACTCAGCCAGTAATTCTGCATTAATGGGTTTGGCAATAAATCCCATTGCGCCCAGGGCCAAAACCCGTTTTTTAGCGCTTTGCTGTACATCGCCTGAGACAACAACAGTTAGGCTGGGTAGGTCATCGCGCCGGATACGTTCCAAGACTTCATAACCATCCATAATCGGCATGGTAAGGTCAAGAAACAGCAAATGCCCCTTTCCTAAACGTATGGCTTCAAGGGCTTTCAGGCCATGCTCAGCAAAAGTGATATCAACATTCCAGTGTTTCAGCGCACGACCCATTTGGTTTCTGGCGAGCTGGGAGTCATCGCAGATAACGACAGGGATCGGCTGTGACACAGAGTGTAGCTCCGGTTTTAGTGTATGAAATTTAACCGGCTGATGTTAAACAAAAAATGAGCAGCATGCAATGGGATAGAATTCAGTGCCGCAACCGCTAGAGTGAAATTTTAACTCCTAAGTATCTCATTAATAGGGCAGGTCGTCAGCATACAACTGCGTACGCGGGTTCTGCATAAAGGCTGCAATTGCGGCCTTGGTTTTGCGTTTTTCGAATGAGAACTGCGGTAACAATTGTAGTCGAGCAAGATTGTAAAAAAAGTAATCCATCCACAGCACATACTTGGGTTTACGCTTAGGCCCCAGTTGATTAAGCCATTGTGGGTCTGGATTGGTCATAAAATCGGTGATGAAATCACGCAAATAATAGGCTTGGTAACGGACCGCCGCACGTGCGATAAAGCAGTTGGCGCCGACACCGATCGGCATATTGGCTGCTTTTTTCGGCATCGGTAGCCAAAACACCAGTCCACCATCGGGATTATGCGGGTCTTTTATTTTGGGGGCATGAGGTACATGGGCACGAATCAGCGCTAAAGGGTCGTCACTGTTTTCAGGCAATTGAATACATATAAAACACCCGCGTGACCAGGTATAAGCAATGCGACGTTTACGATCAAAGCGGACGGGGTTTTGTATACTGATGTTGAATAAGATCCAAGGCACTACCAGCATACCGATGGCAAATAGACCCCAGCCTATGCCGCGGCCGTTCAGCGCTATTTGCTCTGCTTTAAACTCTTCATAGCTAGTACCATCGCTTAAGTACCCAGGATTATCTCTATCTTCCTTCCTATAAAAATAGGATTTAATTGGCTCCTCTCGAAACAACATTCTATGAATTTTTTCATAAGCAACGCCTGGTTTGCCATCTTGAGTAAACCATCCTGGATCATAATTTGAAATGGAACCAAAAAAGATCGAAAAAAAGATTATTTTAAGCCAAACATTAATCCCCATCGCTGTCATGGAGGGAACTTCAATTGTATCGTCATCAATGCGCGTAATGGATAAGTTGATTGCTTCAATTACATCCGGATTTTTAGTAGGGTCAGGAATTAGTTGAATTGGAGCTAGTGCCATCGGGAATATCCTGTAGTTGCTCAAAGCTGACTGGGTTCTTCGATCACAAGTGGTTCATTCAGGGTAAAACGCTGGGTGTCGCCCCAAGGGAGGGTGCGCTCATAACTGATTTCCAGACGAAATTTTTTCTCCTGAGCATAGGCAGACAGATCCAGGGAGGCCACACCGGGCCCTAGCCATTCTCGACGAATAGGCTGGTTAGACGTGGTTTGCCATCTGGACGCGCCTTGCAGCATAATGGCATCGATACCCTGCAGGTATTTTTGTACTCGAATGGATAGTTGCCCAAGTTGATCCGGCGTGGTTAACCCCGGAAACTCTACCGTTACCCGGCCATCTTCATCCTGAATATTTTTAACCTGAATACGCCAGATCACTTGCTCAAAGGCACGTATTTCTTGATTATAAAACACCTTGAGTTGAGCTGCTTCGACTGGGTTGGTAGGTTCTGCTTCCATTAGTATTATTGAGTCGTTTATCTGTCGATTGATATTAAGTCTTTCATCTTCCCAATAAGGATCTTTTCTGCCCCAAAACCCCTCATACACCCACTGCTCCATTTCCGAACGACTCACCGATGCAAAAAACAACCCACCTGCCAATAACACCCCGCCAATGATAGCTAAGGGAAATGCTGCCGCGGATAGCGCGGTACCCAAGGACGCCAGATAGGGTAGACCCGTGAAAACCAAACCACTCCCAATCAGCTTAGAGGTCAGTAATACACCACCCACACCCTGCAAACTATGGCCCACAATACGTGCATAATCGTTTTGCTTAATACCTTCCCAAGTCTGTCCAATTGAGATCAGCAAGGTTACCGCCAGTGCGGCAGAGCTTAACCATGACGCCACCAGCGCACGTTGGGCCAGTTGCCGGGATGACACCCCTATGATTGGTTTTTCGGGTACCACTACAGCACCTTGTCTGGGTAGGTTACCTCTCAAACGTAGCTGCAGCCGTTCCGTTAGCCTAAGCATATTGCTGTTGAGTTGCACATAGGTCGGTGAGGCATAGATCGAGGTACCACCGGCCATGACACCTATCAGACTGGCTGTGAGTTGCATCGCAGGGGAGTTAGCCAGCGCTCCAAAACCGGAACGGGCATTGAAATCGTTGTTGTTCCATTCATTGATTGTCTGCCGTGCACTGAGCAGTCCAAACACAAGCCCCAGCCCGGAGAAGCTCAGGCCACCGTAACTTCGAGCTAAGTGTGCTCCTGTACCTTCAATTTTTTCATAACTAAAGTAAGTCAAAGAGGTTTGCTTTGATATTGTAGCGCTATAGCCGGGGGCTGACCGTGTTGAAGCTGTCTGCTGCGATAGTGTCGTGACCTGGGTGCGTGATCTGCCCCGAAGTAAATTTTCATAGTTTTGCCTGGAGGTTGCTTCCAAATCACTCAAGAGTACTCTGGTTGAACGGGCTGTTACACCAGCCAGTTTTTCCAATTGCCTCAGCTGAATGCGGCTGTTACCGGCGTCTAAAGTCACAGCCAGTTCGGTGGCAATTTCGGCCATGAGGAGCTCAATACGATACAGAGCCCGTGTGTCCTGTAAACTGCCGATCACGCGTGAAGCGACTGTAGTCATGGCCGCTAGCAGTTTTATGTACTGTGTCTCTTCGCCTGTGTCACTCGTGTCGTTTGAACCATCTGAGTCACCTGATATTTGCAGCTGTTTTTTGAGGCGGATAGCACCTTCGGCTGATTGTTTGATTCCCGCCAGATAATGGTGCAACTGGCCGGCACTATAATCGATACAGGCTTCGCAATCGTGTTGTTCTGCTCCTTGTAGTGCCAGTTCTACTTCATTTCGCCATCGGGGCCGTTTGTCCAATGCCGCCCACAAGCCAATCAGTTGCTGTTGCGATTCTTCGCGCTCTGGAGAACCAAAGGCTGCAAAGTCATGACGCTGGGCATCAGCTGAGCGATTAAGCGGATCATTACCAACGATCTGCCGCCCCAGATGGGTAATTTTATTTACAAAGCCCCATTCCGGGTTTCGGTAGCGTTTGTCTATCTCCTGCTCATAGGGTGCAATCGCTTTAGCTGTGGTGAGAGCGTAGTGGTAGGTAGATTCATAGGCCTGGATATTGGCTTCTATCACCTCCGCCAGACGTAACAAGTCTTTGGCTTCACCCAGGGTATCTTCCAGCACGATAATACGAGCATAGCTATAACGCTCTGGATGGGTGGCTTTCATTCTCTCGTAGGGTTCGATATCAAGCCTACCAATCGGAGTATGACGCACAACATTGGTTTCACGCTCTTCACATTTGATACCTTTATAGTCTTCAACGTAGTGAGCAAGTTGATCTATCGACAGCATATGCGGATCGTTACCCTGCAGGTCAATGGGCTGCATTACACGGTCACGCCAGCCTTCATCGCGTTCCAAAGCCTCAAACATATAAGCAGGCCAGCGCTCTTCACTGTAGGCGATGCAGGTGTTAATGGCGCATAGATTGACAAAGGCATAGGGATAGGTCTGCCAGTCTGCCTCCCAGTCGCTACGCGGCGTACCATCTTTCCAAGTGTACTTGTAAAACTGAAAAGTGTCGGCACAGGCGGTTGGTTCATCAAGAGAGTTGCCGTCATCTGCACGGGTTTGGTAACGAAAAATCAACCAATTGGCTTTGCTATCCGTGACATTGGTGCCATCAATACTCAGGTTGCCATAGATATACACATACCCTTGACGCAAGGATGCCAGTTGATGGTGAGGGGCTTGATCTACACCGGCTGGAGGTGTCAGTGCTGCCGGCAATTGTTTAGAATCGGTCAGTAACAGCTCGTCTGCCACTACGTAACGACAAGGGTAAATGGGAATGATTTTTCGGGGATCGCATCTGGCGATATAGTTGGATGACATGTGTCACAGTCCTTTGTTGAATCGCAGCCAGCGTTGATCTGTTCAGGTGTCAGATCCGGGCGTTCCTTGGTTGCAGCCAACTGCGTCTATGCCCTTAGGATCAGAAGTAAATCAAACCCTCTTAATAATGTCTAGTATTTCTGTATAAATCCGGCCGCTATGATGCTTCAATCACAAAAATTCACAGCTATATTACTGACCGGTTTGAGGAAATCACCGAGCTAGGCCTCATCAAAATCAGTGCCGCTTTGCGGGTTCGAACGGGCTTCATCCGGTTGCTGCTCCAGACTCTTCTCGGCGTTGCGGGATGCCGGGGTGCTGACCAGATTGAGTGGTGCCGGGGGGGCGGAGCCATCCTTGTTCTGGCCGAAATATAGGGTGAAATGCGGGAAAGGTATCTCTATACTCGCGGCATCCAGATGACGTTTTACCAGTCGGTTATAGGCACGACCGACTGACCATTGCGCGCCGGGCAGGGTTTTGATACGTACACGAATATTAACCGCGCTGTCAGCCAGTTCCGAGACACCCTGAACTTCCAGTTCATCCATAATATCCTTGCTTTGTTCAGCATCACTCATCAGTTCATCAAAGGCCGCACGCAGATGCACTGTGACGTCATCAGTATCTTCACGATAGGCCACCCCATAATCACCGACATGGTAACCATAGCCGCGCATATAGTTGGACACGGTGGTAATGGAAGAGAAGGGGATCAAGTGGTAAGTGCCGAAGCGGTCACGTAGCCCCAGCGAGCGAATGGTGAGGTTTTCAGCGGTACCGGTAATACCATCGGCGGTAACTACGTCACCGGTGTTAATGGCATTTTCCAACTGAATAAAGATGCCAGTGATAACATCCTTAACCAGGGTCTGGGCTCCAAAACCTATGGCCAGGCCTACGACGCCGGCACCGGCAATCAGCGGACCGATATTCAGCCCCAGCTCTGCCAAGGATATCATCACCGTAAACACGATCAGCATGATCATTACAGCATTGCTTAACAGTTTTAGCAGGGTTTGCTGACGGGCACTGGCGATACTGCGGCCCGTTGGGCTCAACCTGTGTTCAACCCAACTGGCAAAAGCGATCCAGGTCAATTTCGCTATCAGTAATATGATGGCCACTGACAGCACGGTTCCCAGCAAGCGACTACCAGTATCCGAGCTCAACCAGGCGCTAAAGTCAAACAGTGACCAGGCATCCAGTACAAAGGCAAACACCACCAGCATGATGATCAGACGCACAAATTTCAACGAGGTGGGAATGAACTCATTCAAGCGGGCTTGTAATGCCGGGAAGCGGGCTTTCAAGTCATCAGGAACCTGTACCTGACGGGAGATAACCTGCGTTAGCAGTGCCGAGATGAACAGACCCACTACAATAGCCAGCAGGGTTTGCATACTGGCTTGCAGAATGACCGGTAGAGCATCTTCGGGGCGTATGGCTGTGACCAGTAACAACCCGGCGAAATAGGCAATAGCCAGCAGGTGCCAGCTGCGTGACAGCATATTCAAAATAATTTTGGTAAAGGCAAAATCCGAATTTTCTGCCTGCTCACTGATATTCTCAGCGACGCGCTTTTTGTTCTGCAGAATGATCGCCAGGGCATAGACGAAAGCGGTCAGCATGACCAGCAGGCTGACAACATGCCCCAGTGCGGGTGCTGCGTAAAAATTCACTACGGGTACTAATAGTAGCATCCCGTAACCGATAAAGCTGCTGATTTTGGCTATCCAGGCATTCCAGTAGGCAGCGGTCTCAGCGCAGAAGGGTAGCAGGCGCAAACCGTTATAGCGTGCAGAAAAGAACATCCTTACCAAAGACTTGAATACTTCAATGACGAGGAAGGCATTCAGAAAAAGTGATTGTACCGTACTCATTTCACCTAACTCGCCAATCAGGAAAAGGGCGATACTGTAGCCAGTAACCCAAGCCAGCAGGATAGCCAGCAAATCCACCAGTAGAGCGCCCAGTACAATCACCAGACGCGTTACCAGTCGAGCTGCACCGGGTCTTGTGCTGACCAGGTTGTCGGCATAGCGGAACAGTGGAATAGCCAGTTTGCGCAAAACAAGGTAACTGAGCAGCGTGGCAATAATGACGTAAAGAAAGTTAAGGGCATAGGGCACCATCAGGTGCCAGTCACTATTCGCTAGTTCGCTGGTGACTTCAAGTGCCTCTAACAGCTGTTGTGTCATTTGCTGGGCAAAGGCTTGAGTTGAGTCGGCTATCTGTCGAACCAGAGATGTCTGCTGTTCTTCAGCTGCCTGAGTTTTTTCCGGGTCGGCCAGAGCGCGCAGTTCACTGATGAGCTGATCGCGGGTCTCCGGGTTTTCCAGCAGGTCGGCCAGTAATGCGCTTGAAGGTTGAGTGTCAGTCGCTTTATCGGCCTCCTGAGCAAATGAGGGAGAAGAGAAGCTTGCAATTAACAACAGAAAAAAAGCCAAAAAGGGGCGTATAAGCATAGAGTGCGTTGTCAGCATGAAAACCTGCATTATCCGGTAATTCTGACCCGCTTAGTGGGCGCGGGCTCCACATTTTTTTTATTGATACGCTCAGCTCGGGTTTTCAGTTTCGCGTCGATAATATTTTTTAAGGCAATAAGCAATCCCATGCCGACAAAAGCGCCAGGAGGAAGGGCTGCAAACAGAAAACCACGATAGTCTTCAACCAGCGTAATCTCCCAACTACGAGCAAAGTCTCCAAATAACAGATGCATGTTGCTGAACAAGGTGCCAGCACCCAGCGCTTCACGCATGGCGCCCAGCAACATTAACACCAGCGTGAAACCGACTCCCATCATCAGGCCATCTGTTATAGCGGCTGGCACTGGATTACGCGAGGCAAAAGCATCGGCGCGTCCCATGATGGCGCAGTTGGTTACGATCAGCGGGATGAAGATGCCCAGAATCAGATAGAGTTCATAAGTGAGTGCCTGCATCAGCAGTTCTATAGCGGTGACAAAGGCAGCAATGATCATGACAAAAATTGGCAAGCGAACAGCTTCAGGCACCAGATGACGAAACAAGGATACTGTCAGGTTGGAGCCTACCAGTACCACGGTAGTGGCCAGGCCTAAGCCTATGGCATTGACGACACTGCCGGTAACAGCCAACAGGGGACACAGGCCCAGGAGTTGCACCAGAGCAGGATTGTTGTGCCACAGACCGTCCAGGGTAATTTTTCTATACTCAGGACTCATGTAGGCTACCTCGCTCAAGGGTGTTTTGTGGTTGTTTTACCGGTGTCAGTATCTGGTCCTTACGCTGTTCATAGTAGCGCAGAACCGCCGCCACCTGCTTAACAATAGCACGGGGTGTGATGGTTGCACCGGTAAACTGATCAAACTGCCCGCCATCTTTACGTACTCTCCAGCGGCTGTCATCCTCGCCTAACCAGCGTTGCTCATTAAAACTCAGAATCCAGTCTGATTTATCCAGTTCAATTTTATCACCCAGCCCGGGTGTTTCCCTATGCCCTATGACTCTGACACCGGCCACGCGACCATCACGCCAGATTCCCACCAGTATGTTTATATCACCACTGTAGCCATCTGCGGTGGTGACTGGCAGGATTACCGCCTCAACACGGCCATCAACAATGCTCTGGAATACTTTGATAGGTTGTGTCATACCCAGTTCCGGTGCCGGCACTTCCAGGACCTGTAAGTGCAGGTTGGGATCCAGTTGCTGTGGTAAAATTTCATAGAGAGCCCGGGCCTGATGGGCTTCCCGATTAGCAGCAATGCGTTCCTGGGTTAAAACCTGGGTTATCGCGATCAGACCAGCTGTCACGGCGGCAAAAATGGCAATGCCCAGGGTGTTGCGACGAATACTGGAGAGTAGATCCTGCATGCTACTGGCCTCCGCCTATACCGCGTTTGGCACGCCGATGCCCATAGCTGCGTGGCTGGGTGTAGTGATCAATGAAGGGGGCTGACAGATTCATCAGCAAAATGGCGAAGGCTACGGCGTCCGGATAGTTTCCCCAGGTACGAATGACATAAACCAATAGACCCACACCGATACCGAACACCACCTTGCCGCGGTTACTGGAGGCGCAGGAAACCGGATCAGTAGCGATGAAGAAGGCACCCATCATGGTGGCACCGACACCTATATGCACAAACGGATCAGCATAGCTGGACGGGTCACCGGCATAGAAGAGGCTGGAGATCAAGAACACCGTACCGATCATGGCAAAAGGCGCATGCCAGGTGATCACTTTGCGGTAGATCAGAAAGATACCACCCATCATCCAGGCCGCACTAATACTGTACCAGGCGAATACGCCTTTACTGAGCACCGCAGAGTTGCGCCAGACTTCTTCAGTTGTCATGCCAGCGCGATGCTTGAGTACTTCCAGTGGCGTAGCCCCGGTATAGCTATCGATCAAACTATGGTCTACCGAGGTGAAAATAATGCGCAGAGTTTCACCCAGATGAGTCAAGGTTGACCAGTCGTTTTCAATAAGTACAAAAGGGGCGTTCCATTGGCTCATTTCGACCGGAAATGAGATCAGTAACAGGGCATAGGCAACCATAGCCGGATTAAAGGGATTGTTGCCCAGGCCGCCGTATAAATGCTTGGCAATCACGATGGCGGTAAACATGCCAATAACAATGATCCACCAGGGCGCAAAAGGCGGAATGGCTAGCGCTAGTAACACCCCGGTGACCAGTGCACTGCCGTCTCTGAGGAAAAACCCCAGTGGGCGTTTGCGCAGCCGCAGACAAGCCGCTTCAAATACTAATGCGCAGCTACAGGCCAATAACAGTTGAATCAGACTACCCCAGCCAAAAAAAACGGTCAGTGCCAGCAGCGCAGGCAGGGTGGCCAATAACACCAGACGCATAACACGATCGGTGGCATTGGCTTTGGAAACATGTGGTGAGCTCAGGTGAATCAGGGCCATCAGTTCTGTTCTCCGGCTGCATGCTGCCAGGCTTGTTCGGCAGCCTCAGCACTCTGCTCAAGTTGGGTAACGGTAGCGTCGAGTTTATCAGTGCCCTCAAGTCCTTTTTCACGGGCATTTTTAAGTGCCTCGCGCGCTTTTTTCAGCTTGGTACGGGCAATGGATGCGGCAGTTTTTAATTTCTTCAACTCAGCTTCCGGATCAGGAGGCGCGGAGCTGCTGAGTTCGGCTTCAGCTTTTTTGCGGGCTTGCTCACGTGAAGCCGTCTCGGCGCGCTCTTTACGGCGTAGTTCTTTCTCTTCCACCTCGCGTGCCAGACGTGCCTGTCGGGCTTCAAAGCGTTCACGGGCCTGGGCTGCTTTCAGTTGTTCGGCTTGTTCATTGCGTATTTCTGATTTAGCAAAACGATAGTGCTGCACCAGGGGAATGTTGCTGGGGCAGACATAAGCACAGGCGCCGCACTCTATACAATCGAACAGGTTGTGGTGGCGGGCCTTGTCAAACTCCCGGCCTTTGGCAAACCAGTATAGTTGTTGTGGCAGCAATGAAGCCGGGCATACCTGTTCACACATGCCGCAACGAATGCAGGGCTGTGCCGGTGGCGCCGGCGGCATCTCTTCACGTGTTGCAGCAATGATACAGTTAGTGGTTTTGATTACTGGAATACGGTCATCTTCCACTGAAATGCCCATCATCGGGCCACCCATGACCAAACGGAACAGACGTGAGCGATCCACCTCGGCGGACTCCAGCAGAGTAGAAAAAGGCGTACCGATCAGCACTTCATAGTTCTGTCGGTGACCCAGAGCGAAGCCAGTGAGGGTGACAATGCGTGAAATCAGCGGTTCACCATATTCTACCGCACGATACACGGCGGCGGCCGTGCCCACGTTCTGACAGACGATGCCGACATCGGCCGGTATTGAGCCGCTGGGTATTTCCACATCGGTCAGCAACTGAATCAGTTGTTTTTCACCGCCGGAGGGGTAGCGTGTTGGCACCACCATCAGGTCGATAGACAGATTACGTTTGCGAATCGCTTCACGTAACGCTTTGATGGCGTTGGGTTTGTTATCTTCAATACCGATCAGGGTATGGCTGGGCTCAAGAATGTGCGCAATGATTTCGATACCGGACAGGATTTCATCTGGACGTTCACGCATCAGCGCGTCATCGGCAGTAATATAAGGTTCACACTCGGCGGCATTAATGATCAGGGTGTTAACGATATGGTCCTGACCCAGGTTCAGCTTGATATCGGTTGGGAAACCCGCCCCACCCAGCCCGGCAATGCCGGACTCACGGATATGCCGTATCAGGTTTTTTTTACTGACGCTGCGGTAATCCGGTAACAGTTCGCGTTCGATCCAGCGATCCTCACCATCAGTTTCAATGACGATGCAAGGCGATTCCAGCCCTGATGCATGAGGCACAGGCTGCAGACCTATATAGGCGACGGTTCCGGAACTGGGCGCGTGAATAGCGGCACTGATATGGCCATTAGGTTCGGCAATTTTTTGGCCCTTGAGAACCGTCTGCCCAACTTCAACCAGTGGCGTAGCGGCTTTACCGATATGCTGCTGCAGAGGCAATATCAGACGCGAAGGCAGTGGTGCCTGGCGAATCGGTGCACCCAGCGACTGGCGCTTGTTTTCCGGCGGATGCACTCCACCATGAAAGCTGTATACCCGACTCATTGTGAACCTCCCTGCAGCAGATGCCCCCGACCACGGTCGGTGAGAATCAGGTTAGGGTCAGAGACTGGGGCGGGCCATTTCCAGTTGGCCGGGGTAACAGGTAGCGGCAACATATCAATACAATCTACAGGGCAGGGTTCAACACAGAGATCACAGCCAGTGCACTCACTGACGATCACCGTATGCATCTGTTTCGCCGCACCCAGAATGGCATCCACAGGGCAGGCCTGAATGCACTTGGTGCAGCCGATGCACTCATCTTCACGAATATAAGCAACGGTTTTAGCTTGCTCTTCACCATGTTCTGCATCCAGTGGGACGACTTCACGATCCAGCAGGTCAGCCAGGGATTCAATGGTGCTCTGGCCACCCGGTGGGCATTTGTTGATGGCATCACCATTGGATATGGCTTCGGCATAAGGGCGACAACCAGGATAACCACACTGACCACACTGGGTCTGTGGCAGTAATGCATCTATCTGGTCAACGATTGGATCACCCTCGACACGAAAGCGTACCGAGGCATACCCCAGAATTACCCCGAAGACACTGGCTAATACCAATAGAATTAAGACGGCTGTCAGAACAATTGTCATGCAACGACTTCCCTCAAACCCTGACCAGACCGGTAAAGCCCATGAAAGCCAACGACATCAGTCCGGCAGTCACCATGCCGATAGCAGCTCCACGGAAAGTAACGGGTACGTCGGCGACGGCGATGCGTTCACGCAGGGCAGAAAAAAGCACCAGGGCCATGGAAAAGCCCACGGCCGCTCCGAAGCCATAGGCAATGGATTCCAGGAAGTTGTTCTGCTTCTGGATGTTCAACAGGGCTACACCCAGCACCGCACAGTTGGTGGTGATGAGCGGCAGATAAATACCCAGCAGCTTGTGCAACAGTGGACTGGTTTTGTGTACCACCATTTCAGTGAACTGCACGACCACGGCAATGACCAGAATAAACGAGATAGTCCGCAGCCAGGTAATGTCGAACGGCAGCAGCAGGTAGCGATAGACCAGGTAGCTGCACACCGATGCCAGCGTCAGTACAAAGGTTGTGGCGAGCGACATGCCCATGGCCGTTTCCAGCTTATTGGAAACCCCCATAAATGGACAAAGCCCTAGAAATTGCACCAGAACAAAGTTGTTCACTAGTACGGTGCTTATCAGGATAAGAAGAAATTCATTCATACTCTTGGTCAGCGTGTCCTGAATCAACGAGCGAAGAAGGTGCCGGTTTGACTATTCTGCTATGTTAACGGATTCAGCCCCTGCGGGTACAGATGCAGATCATTGATCCAGCGCAACTCTACCGCACTTCAACAGTGCTTCAGGGGCTAAATTGCTTTTACCTTCAAGGATATAAGCTCAAGCCTATATGTTTATATGTAGCTAATATATGTTTGGCTAGCGCGCCGACTACAATCGTTTTAGCCATGCAGTCACGTGTTGGCTGGTGCTATCCTTGTCGTTATCCAGATTAATAATCTGGCTACTGCTAAGTTCACTTGCTGCATTGGTGAGCAATATGATTCCTTTGCTAGTCAGCCAGTTAACCAGTGTATCATCTGTGTCTGATGGCACTTGTGGCGACTCTGTATCCAGTACAAAAGCTACTTTGCCCTGGTCGAACAGCGCTTTTTCCAGTGAGTAGAGCAGTTGAGCTCGCTGTTCAGCCGTGCCACCCTTGACTTGAATGCAGCTGGCTTTTTGTCCAAAACGCTGCTCCCATAGCGTGCTGTTCAGCAGGCTTTCAGAGGTCAGTTTCAGTGCATTCTGAGTCTGCTCCGGTGGCAGTATCATTCCCGCTGCAACCGTACGGTTGGTAAATCTGTCCACCAGAATGAAGGCGCCCGTGCCCTTATGCAGGCGGTAGTTATCCGCAACCACCGCGCGCTCCAGTGACAGATCGACCTTGGCTATTTCATTTAGTTCCAATGAGCCAGTTGGTATATGTTCGAGAGTGTTCACATCGATGCGGTGATGGACACGGCTTATCCGTCCGGTCTGACGGCTGGTCGCCAGTTTGATCTCATAATCCCGCGCAGGATTAAGGGCGTTTTCGTCCATCCATACCAGATGTGCACTGAAATGCTGCCGTGGTTCGGGTGCCGCTTCAGCGTGTACCAGCAGGTCGCCACGGGAAATATCAATTTCATCTTCCAGTGTCAGCGTCACCGCCATGGGAGCAAAGGCTCTGTCCAGTTCACCGTCCCAGGTCACAATGGATTTGACTCGGCTCTGCTTGCCAGAGGGCAGTACTTTAATCATATCACCGACCTGGACGACACCTGAGGTCAGGGTGCCACAATAGCCGCGGAAATTCAGGTTAGGGCGGTTAACATACTGAACCGGGAAGCGTAACTCATCAAAATTATGATCCTGGGCGATCTCGATCTGTTCCAGCAATGTCATCAGCGGTGCACCGTTATGCCAGGGCATATTTTCCGATGGATTGACGACATTATCACCGTTGAGTGCTGAAATGGGTGCAAACTGAATATCCGGCAGATTCAGGTCTTTGGCAAACGCCAGATAATCGGCCTTAATCTGATTGAAGCGCTCTTCACTGTATTCCACCAGATCCATTTTATTGATCGCCACCAGGGTGTGGCGAATGCCCAGCAGCGAGACGATAAAGCTGTGGCGGCGGGTTTGCACCTGCACCCCATGGCGGGCATCGATGAGGATGATCGCCAGATCACAGGTAGACGCCCCTGTAGCCATATTGCGGGTATATTGCTCATGACCGGGAGTGTCGGCGATGATGAACTTACGCTTGGCGGTAGAAAAATAACGGTAGGCAACATCAATGGTAATGCCTTGTTCACGCTCTGCTTGCAAACCGTCTACCAATAGCGCCAGATCCACGGTATCACCTGTGGTACCGACTTTTTTACTGTCATGGGTAATGGCCGCGAGTTGATCTTCATAGATCATTTTCGAATCATGCAGCAGTCGTCCGATCAGCGTGGATTTACCATCATCCACACTGCCGCAGGTGAGCAAACGCAGCAGTTCCTTGTTCTCATGCTGGTGCAGATAAGTTTTGATGTCGTTGGCGATAAGTTCGCTCTGGTGGCTCATGTTCTATTCCTCTCGGCGGCTGTGTTCAGAAATAACCTTCCATCTTCTTTTGTTCCATGGAGCCGGCACCATCATGGTCGATGGCGCGCCCCTGACGCTCAGAAGTGGTGGCCAACAGCATTTCCTGAATGATCTCTTCGAGACTGTCAGCCTCGGATTCAACGGCGCCAGTTAGCGGGTAGCAGCCGAGTGTACGAAAACGTACCGATTTCATCACCGGGGTTTCTTCGGGACGCAGCGGCATGCGTTCATCATCTACCATGATCAGCATGCCATCGCGATCGACAACCGGGCGTACCGCTGAGTAGTAGAGCGGTACGATGTCGATGTTTTCCAGGTAGATGTATTGCCAGATATCCAGTTCTGTCCAGTTAGACAGAGGGAACACCCGAATACTCTCGCCCTTATCGACGCGGGTATTAAAAATATTCCACAGCTCAGGACGCTGGTTTTTAGGGTCCCAGCGGTGGTTCTTGTCACGGAAGGAAAAAATACGTTCCTTGGCACGCGATTTTTCTTCGTCACGACGCGCTCCACCGAAAGCGGCATCAAATTTATACTGATTCAGCGCCTGCTTCAGCCCTTGGGTCTTCATAATGTCGGTGTGTTTCTTTGAGCCGTGTGTAAACGGGCTGATCCCCATCTCAACCCCTTCCGGGTTGATGTGTACGATCAGATCCATGCCGGCTTCCTTGGCCATATTGTCACGAAAGCGGATCATTTCCTGAAATTTCCAGGTGGTGTCTACATGCAGCAAAGGAAACGGCGGATTGCCAGGGAAGAAGGCTTTCCGGGCCAGATGCAGCATGACGGAGGAGTCTTTGCCAATGGAGTAGAGCATTACCGGGTTATCAAACTCGGCGGCGACTTCACGGATAATGTGAATGCTTTCCGCTTCGAGCTGTTTCAGGTGTGTTAATCGGTTTTCGGGTAAGGCTGGCATAGCAAAGTCTTCCGTCAGCAATCGGTCTACGGGATGTTAAGCTGCCAATTATGGAGGATTTTGCATAAAATAAAAAAGAATATATATGAATTTTTATAGACTTATATGGAATATAGGGCGGTAAGGATATCCAGTGTACCGACTTAGGTGAGGTTCAGTAGCTGCGTCAGTTGCTGCTGTGATCGGGCCGAGACCAGATCCGCAAGTGTATAGCGGTCCAGGCACTGGTAAAAAGCCTGTTGTGCTTCAGCCAGAATACCTTTGAGTTGGCATGCTGGTGTGATCACACACTGGTTGTCGCGACCAAAGCATTCAACCAGCGGCTTGTCTTGCTCGGTTTCCCGAATCAACTGGCCCAGATTTATGTCACTGGCGGATCCTTTAAGCCGCAACCCGCCGTTTTTGCCGCGTTGAGCGCAGAGATAACCGCGCTGATTGAGAGCCTGTACCACTTTCATCAGGTGGTTACGAGAAATGCCGTAGCGCTCGGCGATTTCAGCAATGGTGCACTGCGCGGGGGCTTTGACCGCCACATAGATGAGCACTCGGAGTGCATAATCGGTAAAACTGGTGATATGCATGGATAACCTGAATCAGCCGGGGCGCCCGTCAGCACGCGGGCGGCTCAGAATAGGCCAGTAGAGTACTACAAAGAGCGCAAAGGCGGTAATCCAAAACACCGCCGAGAGCATAACCCCTGCCGTGTAGTCGATCAGTTGCGCCGCAGCGAGCATTCTAAATAGCCCCGACAAGATAATAGCGATATAGATCAGCAGCCCAAAACGTACCAGTTGCAAAGCGCGCCCGGTATGGCCCATGGCCACGCGGGTCATCACCCCCAGAATCAGCGTGCCCATGGCACCGACACCGAGCGCATGTTGCCAGAGGGAGTCAGACAATCCTGGCAGGAGTAGCCCCGCGGCACGCAGAAGCAAGGCAACAACGATCCACAGATACCCCAGATGCAAAATCCACAGCAGCGGTTCTTTGTTGACCAGCCAGCCGCGCCACTGGAATAAGCGAATAGCATTAAAGACTCCAGCCGCCAGAGCAAATACCGCCATCACGCTGCCTGGTGCTCCACCCAGGTTGAGGGGTATCAGCAGGGCGGTGCTGACAATCGCCAGTAGATCCATGCGTGCTGAGCGTATCACTCTGGCAGGATTGCCTCCGTGCATGCGAATCCAGTTGGCGGTGAACGCCGGTGTTATACGGCCAGCGATCACTACCATTATCAGGGTGATCAGGTTAAGCCCAAACAATTCTCCTTGTCGCATTAGCCAGGGAGATAGCTGTAGCTGCCCCAGATGCATCAGCAGGTTGGCGATAAACAGCAGTGTCAGAATAACGACCAGAATCAGGTTTTTGCGGTTTTGTGCGCGTAGCAGTACCCGTGCGACGTAGATTGCCAGTACCGGTAAAAATGCCAGATCTACAAGGGCCACCACCAGCCAGGGCAGGGTGGCAGAAAGCCACATCACCACACGTCCGGCGCACCAAAGCAATACCAGGGCGAGCAGTGCCTTGCCCTGCAAAGGGGCTGCCCCTGTCCAGTTGGTCATGGCGGTCAGCAGAAAGCCAGCAATTGCAGCTGTCACAAAGCCAAACAGCATTTCATGGCTGTGCCACAGTAGTGCGGGCCAACTGATCGGCAGGGTGGCCCCACTAAACAACAATAAGCTCCATCCCAGAATAATGCTGGCGGCATAAGCGGCGGATAGCAGGAAAAAAGGCCTGAAGGCGAAAGCGAGCAGGGCTATAGGTGGGTTCTTTGACAGCATGTTACGCGCTCCGGATGATAGCGTGAGCCGCATCAGTCATCCATGTGTTGGCTGATGCTCTCGTGACTTCTCTTGACCTTTAATTGCTATAGTAACGCGCTTTTATTAAAGATGTAAATAAAATGCATCTTATGGTGTTTGTCAGGCGGCTTTTAATATTGCATTGATTTGTTGTGCCGCGACCACCTGCCCGACAAAAATCAATGTGGGCGATTCCAGGCGATGCTGCTGGATACAATCAACCAGGTTGGCAAGGTCGGTACGCACGCTGCGCTGATTGCGTTGTGTGCCTCGCTCCACCAGCAATACCGGCCAGTCAGGTGGCAGGCCATGGCGTTGTAACTCCAGACTGATGTGCGGTGCTTTGGACAGGCCCATGTAAAACACCAGAGTTTCATCACGGCGTGCCAGATCGGCCCAGGGCGTTTCCCTATCATCACAGGTGTGTGCGGTAACAAAGCGTACACTGGCAGCAATAGTGCGTTCGGTGAGGGAAAAGTTACAACTGGCGGCACAGCCTGCCGCCGCGGTAATACCGGGTACCAGGGTAAAGGCAATGCCGGCTTGTTGCAGCGCCTGTATCTCTTCGGTCACCCGGCCGAACACCAGTGGATCACCGCCTTTTAATCTTACCACCCGTTTACCCAGGCGTGCCTGCTTAATCAACAGTTCACAGATGGCCTCCTGCGACATACTGTGCTGGCCTTTGCGTTTACCAACATAGATTCTGGCAATGCTGACTGGAATATCAGCCAGTAGCTCATCGCTGACCAGCGCATCATAGATGAGTACGTCAGCCTGTAAGATCAGCCGCCAGCCTTTACGGGTGATCAGTTCAGGGTCACCGGGTCCGGCACCAACCAGCGCTACGCTACCGCTGTGTTCCTTGCTATTAGTGGGTAACATCTTCAGCCTCCTGCGCCAGTAGCGCCTTGAGTTCAGGTATACAGGAACCACAATTGGTACCACAGCTCAGGGCTTTGCCCAGTGCTTCAACGCTGTGGCAACCCGATTGTATGGCGGCTCTGATGGTTGGGTCATCGACCTGGAAGCAGCTACAGATCAGCTCGCCTGATGCCGAGTCTTGATCACTCTTGAGCAGGTTAAGTTGCTGCAAGGCGGTCAGGTTCGAGCGTGCAAATTGTCGATCGAGGGGTTTCAGGTCAGGAAAATGCTTGTCAGGTGAAACCAGCAACAGCCACAACAGCTTGCCGTTCTCCAATGCGCAGGCACGCAGTTGGCCGTTGGGCTGGGTCTGTAGAGAAAGATCCGGACGTTGTCCCAGGTGTTGCAGGCACCAGTCTGACCAGCTTTCCGGCCAGTCGCTGTCAGCCAGGGCATAACCCATGGCATGCTGCTGGGGCATGCGCGCCCAGTAGCCGCGCAGATTAACGCTCAGATGCCTGGCGGTTAATAACCTGGCGTGCCAGGCTGTCGCAACACCTGACAGGCGCACCGCCCCCTGTTTGGATTCCGGCTGGCCGGAAATCGGATCGGCCACGGATTCAATCAGCACGTTACAACGACCCTCACTACTGAAGGACTGTGTCCAGTGCATGGGAACAAACACCTCGCCAGGGCGTTGCCCTGGTGTAATGCGAACCCGGCCGATAAACTGCCCTTGAGCATTCTCCAGCCTGGCCAGATCCTGATCCTGAAGCGCATGGGTGGCTGCATCCAGCGGGTGCAGGTCAATAAAAGGCTCGGCGCGATGGCGAAACAGGGTCGGCGTGCGGCCCGTGCGGGTCATAGTGTGCCATTGGTCACGAATGCGTCCAGTATTAAGGCGCAAGGGCGCTTCGTCCGTCAGCTGTTGCATGGGCTGTTGCGAGCTGACAGGTATCAGTCGGGCCTTGGCTGAAGGGGTGAAAAACTTGCCGTTACTAAACAGGCGTTGGGTGCCGTAAGGCGCATCGGTGGTGACCGGCCACTGAATGGGTTGAAGCTGGTCATATTCAGTCTGGCTCAAACGGCTTAATCCACTGATATCAAAGCAACGCTTTCCAGCGTTCTCAAATCCTGACAGCGCGGCGTGTTCGGCAAAAATAGCGGCTGGATGTGGGTAGTTGAAGGCTTCGGCAAATCCCAGCCGTTTTGCTACCTCACAAATAATCTGCCAATCATGACGTGCTTCACCAGGGGGCGGGAGCAAGCTTCGCTGGCGCGAGATGCAGCGCTCTGAGTTGGTGACCGTGCCGTACTTTTCACCCCAGCTGCTGGCGGGCAGACAGATGTCGGCCAATTGCAGCGTATCGGTATCGGCCATGGATTCAGACACAATAACCAGCTCACAGCGCTTCAGCGCCCGGCGTATCAGCTGAGTGTCCGGCAGGCTGACAAGCGGGTTGGTGGCCATTATCCAGAGTACTTTAATTTCTCCGCGCTCCACAGCGTTGAACAACTCCAGTGCTTTATGCCCCGGTTCACTGGCCATATTGGGGGCATTCCAGAAGCGCTGCACCCGGTCAACATTTTCAGGGCTGAAATCCATATGTGCTGCCAGTTGATTGGCGAGGCCTCCCACCTCCCGTCCACCCATGGCATTGGGTTGGCCAGTCAGTGAGAAGGGCGAGCTGCCTGGCTTACCGATACGACCCGTTGCCAGATGGCAGTTGATCAGGCTGTTGACCTTGTCGGTGCCGGAGCTGGATTGATTAACACCCTGAGAAAACAGCGACACAGTGCGTTCCGTTGCCGCAAACCAGCGGAAAAAACGCGTTAAGTCATGGTTATCAAGACCGGTTTTGGTGGCGGCAATCGAGATGTCGGGAGTGTCGGCGCGTGCTGTCGCCAGTGTTTGTTCAAAGCCTTCGGCATGCTGTAACAGAAACGCATGATCCACGTGTCCCTGATCCGCAAGGTAAACCAGCAGTGCATTAAACAAGGCCGCATCGCTACCCGGTTGCAGTTGCAGGTGCAGATCAGCAAGATCACAGCTGGCGGTTGCCCGCGGATCTATCACTACAACACGTAGAGAAGGATTAGCCTGTTTTGCTGCCTGGATGCGTTGATAAAGGATCGGATGATTCCAGGCCGCATTAGAACCCACCAGCAGGATCAGATCAGCTATTTCCAGGTCTTCATAGCAGCCGGGTACGGCGTCGGCGCCGAATGCCCGCTTATGACCGGCAACGGTGGAGGCCATACACAAGCGTGAGTTGGTATCGACATGAGCTGAACCGAGAAAGCCTTTCATTAGCTTGTTAGCAACATAGTAGTCTTCAGTCAGCAACTGGCCGGACAGGTACATGGCAACACTGCCAGCCCCATGTTGATCCACCGCCTGGCGTATCTGCCGGGCCACCTTATCCAGCGCGGTATCCCAACTGACTGCACGACCTTCGATGCTGGGTAGCAATAAACGAGCCTCTGGCGCGGTGGTTTCATGCAGGGTAGAGCCTTTGACACACAGACGTCCCCGATTCGCCGGATGCTGTGGGTCACCAGATACACTTAGAATCCGGTTTGCACTCAGTTCGGCGGTTATCCCGCAACCTACGCCACAATAGGGGCAGGTGGTCTGCTGTTTCATAAGCTTTATCCCAAAAAAAAAGCCCGCAACTTCATCCCCCAGTGATGCAGGGTGAAGTTGCGGGCGCCATTGCCGTAGTCAGAGTTACACTCTGATAAAAACTATACATTGTCTTGTTGCTATGGATTAGTTAGCAGCAAAAACGGTGCCATAGCGGGCTTATCGTTAAAAATCAGCTGATTGCTGGCAAGGCTGGGATTTGAAATATCTAGAAAGCGTTATATTGGCACTATTTTGGTGCGTGCGATGCCGCTTCCGATCCTTACCTGGGCAGATGTCGTGCACGCAAATGGTATTCATCGGCTGCAATCTGATTGGATAGTGCTTGTTTCAGTAGTGGCTCAATCTGGTCAGTATCCAGCGGATAGAGTCCACAGAGGCGCAGGGCCTGGCGTTTATCCACGGAGTTGCCCAGGTGTTCGTAGACCACCCGAGTGGCACAAGGCATGCGTTCACCGCTGCCGGATGCTCCCAGTTTAAGGCCGGTCAGATAGGTAATACGATTCCTGTAGCTGGGAAACAGGATGGTTTGGCTGATTTCCTGCTCGGTCAACGACTCATAATCCACCATAAAAATCCGGTCAGCTAAAAGGTAGGCCGCACCGAGATAGATGCTATGGCAGGGCTTTTCATTTGGACGTTCCTGCATGCGCTCCAAACGCTGAAAAACCACCTGATCGGAGACTTTTTCGATATGCACCAGGGTTCGCAGGATTTTTCCAGGAGAGGCCATGGATAGGTAATACTCAAAATAATAGCCGAGGTACCTGTCCAATCCCTGGCCACTTTGTTGTCGCAGGCGTTGCAAATGCTGTTGTTCAGCAGCAGGTTGCTCCGTGGCATGGGTAGTGATGCGAGGGCGAACGCTGATCAGGCGCTGAAACTGATGATGAGGCAGTAGTATTTCATGCGGTTCCACGCCAAAAAAATCACAGATCTGTTGCAGCCTATGTGTAGAGGGCTGATTGCTGCCTTTCAGGTAACGATTGAACTGGGTGCGGTTGACCCCTAAGCGGCGGCAAACCTCAGCAATGGATTTATGGTAACTGCAGAGTAATTTCAGATTACTGCAGAAATGTTCAGTCATTGGGTGATGGACCTGTCTCAGTGGTTGTTGGAGAGTTTAATAAAGTGATGCACTATGATGCATATAGCGCTTATAAATGCATCTTAAAGCAACAATTTGCCAAATGGTAGTCAGGCTGGCGGGTTGATTTAATAGGCAAAACCAACAAACGGGTAATGGCTGATGAAAACACGACTTGAACACGACCTGCTGGGCGAACGCGTAATGCCGGATTACTGCTGGTATGGTATCCAGACCCAGCGCGCACTGGAAAATTTTTCCATCACCGGTATTCCGTTGAACCACTTTCCGGAGCTGGTAAATGCATTGGCGATGGTAAAGCAGGCGGCGGCCTGTGCGAATCGTGATTTGGGGGTGTTGCCTGATAATAAAGCCAAAGCCATCATTACTGCTTGTCAGGATGTACAGCTTGGCAAACTGCATGATCAGTTCGTCGTGGATATGATCCAGGGCGGTGCGGGTACATCAACCAATATGAATGCCAATGAAGTGATTGCTAATCTGGCACTGACCAATATGGGCCATCAGCGCGGTGATTATCAGTTTTTGCATCCCAATGATGATGTGAACCGTTCCCAATCAACCAATGATGCCTATCCAACAGCGGTTTGTGTCGCCGTTCAGATTGCCACCGAACCGCTTATCGAAACACTGCAGGCACTGATTAATGTACTCAACGAGAAAGGGCAGGCGTTTAATCATGTGGTGAAAATGGGTCGAACCCAGCTGCAGGACGCGGTGCCTATGACGCTGGGTCAGGAATTTGAAGCCTTTGCTGTCACCCTGCGCGAAGATATCGATCGGCTACATGAAGCCTGCGCACTACTGTGCGAGGTCAATCTTGGCGGGACCGCGATAGGGACAGGGATTAATGCCCACCCTGAGTATTCCGCCCTGGCGATAGGCTATCTGGCCCACATAACCGGCAAGCCACTGGTGCCAGCGACTAATCTGGTGGAAGCGACATCGGATATGGGTGCCTTTGTATTTTTCTCGGGCATCCTGAAACGTCTGGCGATCAAACTCAGCAAGGTGGCTAACGATTTACGCTTACTTTCAAGTGGCCCTAGAACCGGGTTTGGTGAGATACGCTTGCCAGCGGTACAGCCAGGTTCATCCATCATGCCGGGTAAGGTCAATCCGGTAATTCCTGAAGCGGTTAACCAAACGGCTTTTCAGGTGATTGCCAATGATCTGGCAGTGACTTTGGCCGCCGAAGCGGGACAATTACAGCTCAATGCCATGGAGCCGTTGATAGTCTATAACCTGCTCAGTTCAATTCGTATGCTGAGCTCAGCCTGTGACATGCTGGATCAGCGCTGCATCCGGGGCATAGAGGCTAATGAAGATCGCTGTGCAGAGCATCTGCACAACAGCATTGGCGTGGTTACAGCACTGGTACCCCATATAGGTTATACCCAGGCTTCACGCATTGCCGCGCAGGCGCTGATGAGTGGTGAAACTGTAAGGGAGCTGGTGTTGGCAAAAGGACTGTTGACACCTCAGGAGCTCGACAGACTGCTGAGCCCCGAAGCCATGCTAAAGCCTTATATGACGCTTGAGCCGGTGAGCGTCTTATGACAGCGTCGGTACTGGTTATACACTGTGGTGGTACAATAGGTATGGTCGCAACCGCCGATGGCTATGCGCCTGCGACTGGATTTGAGCAGCGTTTACGCGACAGTTTGAACCCGGCTCAATCGGTGGCGTTTGACTGGGTGGAGCTGGAGCCACTGATCGACAGTGCGGCGGCAGAACCCGCTGACTGGCTGCATTTAGCGCGTCTATTAGGCTCATACTGGCAGGACTACAGGGGGTTTGTGATCCTGCACGGCACAGATACGCTAGCCTATACCGCGTCGGCCTTGTCATTTATGTTAGGGTCGCTGGATAAGCCGGTGATTATTACAGGGGCTCAGATTCCTCTGAGTGAGCCTCGTAGCGATGCGTTAGTCAATGTAACCAACAGCTTGCAGTTGGCCGCTGAGGGCCTGATTCATGAAGTGTGCGTGTGCTTCCATGATCAGTTACTGCGTGGCAATCGTTGCCGTAAGCTGCATAGTGAAGCGCTGGCCGCATTTGACTCACCCGCCTTCCCAGCGCTGGCGCAATTGGGGATTAAGCCGCTATATATGCCGTTGCAGGCGTTACACAAAGGCAAGGTCGGGTTATCAGCCTTGCCGGAGCAGATGCATGCTGAGTCAGTTGTGATGCTGAGTGTCTATCCGGGTATGGCTAGCGAACAGCTGCAATGGTTGCTGCATCAACCTGGATTACGCGGCTTGGTGCTACAGACCTATGGCGCTGGCAATCCTCCCAAGGGGCTGGTGCCGGTGCTGGCCGAATTAATTACTGCCGGGGTGACAGTTATCAATGTCAGTCAGTGTATCAGTGGTGGTGTAACTCAAGGCAGTTATGCCAGTGCATCAGACTTAAACCGCATCGGTGTGATTTCCGGAGGGGATCTGACACCTGAAGCGGCCTTCACCAAACTGCATTGGTTACTGGCATGTCACTTTTCAGCGGCGGGGATTGCAAGGTTACTTAACTGTTCGATTGCCGGTGAGTGCTCGGCAGATTAATAGGGTAGTGGTATAAACCTTGCAAGATGATGTTCCAAACAGACATAACGGAGCTCATCATGCCTTCATGCAGTGCAGAAGATTATTTGCTGGCCTCAAAGCGCTGTGAAATTGCCAATCTGGAGAAATTGCTGTTGACCGGGGAATTGGTTAACAGTATCAGTCAGTTGGTGCATATGTTGCAGCGTGAGCGGGGTTTGTCAAATGTCTATATTGCGTCAGAAGGTGAGCGTTTCGGGTCGCAGCGCCAGGAACAGATTGCCCTGTGCCTAGAAATGGAAGCTGGCCTGCGGCAACGTCTGGCGGCATTGGATTTGGATGCCTGTCACCTGTCCGGCAGTGTGCGTCTGTATGCGCGTATAGCTTATGTGTTGCACGGGCTGGATGCGTTGCCTGAAATACGTCAGCGGACACTGCATCTGCGAATCACTGCAAAAGAGTTAACCCGCCTGATCAGTGCATTGATTGCCGGTTTATTGTCTGTGGTTTTTGAAGCCGCGGATACCGCGACCGATCCGGATATCACCCGGGCATTGGTCGCCATGTTCAACTTTATGCAAGGAAAAGAGCTGGCCGGGCAGGAGCGTGCCTGGGGTGCCAGTGGCTTTGCAGTAGGGCACTTTGAAACCGAAGAGCAGCATAAACTACAACACCTGATTGAAGCTCAGGCGCGTTGCTTTGAAACCTTTGCCGAGTTCAGTAGCCCGAAACCCTTGCACTTATGGGAGGCACTGTTGGTACATGAATCTGCTGCTGAGCTGAACAGATTGCGTCAGATCGTGGCGCGAGCCAACGCGGACGAGGCCATTCCTTCCGCCTTCAGTGAAGTATGGTATGACGTGGCTACCTGCCGAATCGATGCCATGAAGCAGATAGAGGAAGCCCTGGCCGCTGATTTGTTGTCACTGTGTAGCACCAAACTTGATGGGGCGCAGCTGGATTTACGTAATCACCGCTGTTTGCTCAATAGCCTGGTTGCTGATGCGGGCGAGTCTTCATCCTTAAGCTTTCTGACCGATTCATTACAGGCATTCGAACAGCACTCCAGTGAAGAAACACCGCCAGCCGGTCGTTCTGTTTATGAATTACTCAAAGCGCAATCCATGCGCTTACAGTCTGTCAGTGATGAGCTGCAACAGGCGCGTCAGGCGTTGATGGAGCGCAAAATCCTGGAGCGTGCCAAGGGCTTGCTGATGGAATATCAGGGCGTAACTGAAGATCAGGCCTATCGTCAGATACGTCAGTCGGCCATGGAACAGAATCTGCGCTTAATGGATGTGGCTGAAATCATTATCGAACGCACCCGCATACTGCTACGCAATAATCACACTGCGTGAGTCTTGGTTTTGTATGCGTGGATCATTTCAGTGCGTGTTGCACAAGATGGGTGCGATATCATGTGTCAAAATCATTTAGTTTAATCATTATCTAAAGTAATTCATTGTTTTTTTGTGGTTTTGTCTTTGTGGCATGATTATCGCTTTATATTTATCACAAGCTAAAAACCAGTCTTTCGGGGCTGGTTGTTAATAATAGGTAAGAGCAGTAACTGGACAACGGTGTCCATCTCTAATTCGCTTTATGCGGGTTAGAGGTGGGCGCCGTTTTTTTTTGTCAAAATTGGGGTTTTGGTAATGAATATAACGGCTAAATATTTTGATTATTCCTGTCGAGGTTTATCTATAGCGGCAATTCTGAGTAGCTCACTGCTGGTGAGTCAGGTACATGCCGTGGGAATGGCTGAGAAAGAAGATCTGACCTTCGGGTTTATTAAGCTGACCGATATGGCCCCTTTGGCCATTGCCTACGAGAAAGGCTTTTTTGAAGATGAAGGTCTGTATGTTCAGTTGGAAGCGCAGTCTAACTGGCGTGTGCTGCTGGATGGGGTCATAGATGGGCGGCTTGATGGTGCTCATATGCTGGCTGGGCAACCACTGGGTGCAACAGTGGGTTTTGGTACCGAAGCGCATATCGTCACGGCGTTTACCATGGACCTGAATGGTAATGCCTGCACCGTCTCCAAGGATGTCTGGGACATGATGCGTCCAACCATACCTGTAGATACATCCAACAACCCGGTGCATCCGATCAGTGCTGAGCATTTGCAACCCGCGATTAAAGAATACAATGGCAGAGGAGATAACTTTAACCTGGGTATGGTTTATCCGGTTTCAACGCACAACTATGAGTTGCGTTACTGGTTGGCTGCCGGGGGAATACATCCTGGTTACTACGCGCCACAACGAGACGATACCTCAGGCACGTTAAATGCTGATGTGCATATTTCGGTAACGCCACCACCGCAAATGCCCGCTACGTTAGATGCTGGCACAATTCAGGGTTATTGCGTCGGTGAGCCGTGGAATCAACAAGCCGTTTTTCGCGATATCGGCGTTCCGGTTATTACCGATTACGACATACGTAACAACATTGCTGAAAAAGTGTTCGGTGTGAGTAACGAATGGGCTGAAGAAAATCCCAATACCCACCTGCGGGTTGTTAAAGCACTGATTCGGGCAGGTCACTGGTTGGATGTGAATGATAACGAGAACCGAAGAGAAGCCGCCGAAATAATATCTAATAGCTACTACGTTGGTGCTGATTTTGAAGTGATTGCAAACAGCATGACCGGTGTTTTCGAATTTGAAAAAGGGGATGTTAGACCCGCACCTGATTACAACGTCTTTTTCCGTTATAACGCAACTTATCCTTATTACTCTGATGCAATTTGGTATTTAACCCAAATGCGTCGATGGGGACAATTGCCTGAAGCCAAGTCCGATGATTGGTATATGGACATGGCTAAAAAAGTCTTTTTACCCGAAGTTTATCAAGCTGCAGCTGAATCCTTGATTGCAGACGGTCTGCTGCAAGTTGAAGACTTCCCGGATTTTGCCATGGAGGATGGTTTCCGCTCAGTAGATCACACTACCTTTATCGATAATTTTAAATTTGATGCACATCAACCGAATCAGTATTTAAACCAGTTCCCGATTGGCTTAAAAAATGATGAAACACCCTAAGGGTAAGTGTTAATGGATAATTTAAGGTGAATGCTATGAGTGCTGTTCTGATCAAATTAAAACTGGCTAATCCTAAAGAGTGGAAGGGTCAAATATTGCAGGATCTTGCCCTGGCAAGTTTATTCCCAGCCTTGGGGCTGGTGGTGTTTTTAGCTTTATGGCATTTAGGTGCCCAGCAAATTAACACCTCATTGGGAACCTTTCCGGGACCTCTGCAGGTGGTTGAGCAGTGGAATAATCTGGTTGATGAACATCAGCATGAGATGCAGCGAGAGCAGGCCTATTATGATCGCCAAGAGCAAAGAAATGCGGCAGCTCTACTTAAAAATCCTGAAACTGAGATTAGCTGGCGTGATTTTAATGGTCGAGTCACTTTTTTCGATCAAATACTGACCAGTCTTTGGACTGTTTTGAGTGGTTTTTTTCTGGCTACACTGATTGCTATCCCGCTGGGAATAGTGATCGGCTTAAACAAGCATATTTATAATGCCATTAATCCAATCATTCAAATTTTTAAACCTGTATCACCTTTGGCCTGGTTGCCTTTGGTCACTTTGGTAGTTAGCGCCCTGTATGTGAGTGATGAACCGCTTTTTTCACGCGCATTTCTGGTTTCAATGATTACCGTAACCCTGTGTTCATTATGGCCCACTCTGGTTAATACCTCGGTAGGTGTGGGTAGTGTTAATCAGGATCTTAAAAATGTCAGCAAAGTGTTAAGGCTTGGCTGGCTTACCTATGTCATTAAGGTCGTTATCCCGTCGGCTATTCCTATGATGTTCACTGGCTTACGGCTGTCGTTAGGCATTGCCTGGATGGTGCTGATTGCGGCTGAAATGTTGGCGCAAAGTCCAGGGCTGGGGAAATTTGTATGGGATGAGTTTCAAAATGGATCGTCCAGTTCACTGAGTAGAATTTGTGTGGCGGTGTTGGTTATCGGTGTTATAGGTTTTTTACTGGATAGAGCCATGTTGTTCATTCAGAAATGGGTTAACTGGGATAAAAGTACAGTGGCCCGTTGAATATAGGTGATGATTATGAAACAAAAACAGTTAGTTTTATCCAAAATTGGCATGGAGTTTCCCACTGCAAATGGGGCTTTCTGCGCACTTAGCAATGTAGATCTGACTATCGATAAAGGCGAGTTTGTCAGCATTATAGGTCATTCGGGTTGTGGTAAATCCACCGTTCTTAATCTGGTTGCCGGTTTACATAAAGCGACGTCAGGTGGTGTTTTGCTTAACGGACGCGAAGTGAATGAACCGGGTCCTGAAAGGGCGGTGGTCTTTCAAAATCATTCTCTGATGCCCTGGATGAGCTGTTATCAGAATGTTGAGCTTGCGGTTAAACAGGTGTTCAAAGGCACTAAAAGCCGTAAAGAAATGAAACAGTGGATCGAGTACAACCTGGAACTGGTGCAGATGACCGACGCCATGCATAAGCGTCCTGATGAAATTTCAGGTGGGATGAAGCAGCGGGTAGGAATCGCCCGTGCCTTGGCCATGGAGCCGCAGGTGTTATTAATGGATGAACCCTTTGGCGCACTGGATGCACTCACCCGGGCGCATTTGCAGGACTCGGTCATGGAAATTCATGCTGAACTGAAGAACACCGTCATCATGATTACCCATGATGTTGATGAAGCAGTTTTGCTTTCAGATCGTATCGTGATGATGACGAATGGCCCATCGGCAACTATCGGAGAAGTTCTGGAGGTTGACCTGCCCAGACCCAGAGACCGGATTCAGATGGCTGATAACGCTAAATACAATCATTGTCGCCATGAAGTGCTGCGCTTCCTGTATGAAAAGCAGCGCAAGGTAGAGGCGTTATCGTCAACCACCCGAAAAGTACAACACAGCGATACAGTCCGTCTGACTAAAAAAGTAGCAACGGCCTGATAGGTTCGTGCCCCGCGTGAGCAGACCAAACCAAACAGAGGTTTAACAATGAAAAAACAACTCTTAGTCATCGGTAATGGCATGGTCGGCCACCACTTTGCCGAACAGCTGATGGCATCGGATAAAGCCGATGAATTTCAGCTGCAGATTTTTGCCGGAGAAAAACACCCGGCCTATGACCGTGTGCATCTATCTGAATATTTTGAGTCTCAGAGTGCGACTCACCTGCACCTGGGTGATGCTGATTTTTACAGCCGCGATGGGGTTAATCTACACCTGAATCAACCGGTATTGAGTATCGACCGGGAGGCGCACAAGGTCACGACGGCGGCAGGTGAGTTTAGCTACGATAAATTGGTGCTGGCCACCGGTTCTTATCCCTTTGTGCCGCCAATCCCCGGCCGTGAACAGGATCACTGCCTGGTGTACCGCACCCTGGATGATCTGGATGCGATTCGTGAGAGTGCCAAGGGCGCGACCCGTGGCGTCGTAGTAGGCGGTGGACTGCTGGGGCTTGAAGCGGCGAATGCACTGAAAAAACTGGGACTGGAAGCGCATGTCGTCGAGTTTGCCCCGCGACTTATGCCGGTACAGTTAGACACAGACGCCGGGCAGTTGCTGCGTCGTAAGATTGAAGAGTTGGGGGTACAGGTGCACACCGAAAAAGCGACGCGAGAGATAGTCGCCGGTGACGAGCATCGCTTGCGTATGTGTTTTAGCGATGAAACCTGGCTGGAAACCGATCTGATCGTGTTTTCCGCAGGGATTCGCCCCCAGGACAGTCTGGCTGCGCAGGCCGGTCTTACTCTGGGAGAGCGTGGCGGCATAGTGATCGATAACCAATGTAAAACCAGTGATCCTGATATTTATGCCATAGGGGAATGTGCGCTGTGGCAGAAGCAGCTATTCGGCTTAGTCGCACCGGGCTACACCATGGCCAGAACGGCCGTGTCAGACCTGACTGGAGACGGTAAAACCAGTTTTACCGGTGCAGATATGTCCACCAAACTGAAATTATTGGGAGTGGATGTCGGATCGATCGGTAATGCCCATGGCAGTACCCCCGGCGCGCTGAATTACCGTTACGCGGATGAACTGGTCGGTGTTTACCGACGCCTGGTGGTCTCAGCAGATGGTAAACATCTGATCGGCGCGATTCTGGTTGGCGACAATAGTTACTACGATACCCTGTTGCAGTATGCCTTGAATGGTATCGAACTGCCGGAGTATCCCGAATCCCTGATCTTGCCATCCACCGGTCAGGACATGCCAGGCCTGGGCGCTTCGGCCTTGCCCTATGAGGCGACCATCTGCTCTTGTCACAATGTCACCAAGGGGGATATTTGTGAAGCGATGAATGATGGTGCGGTGTCCATGGCTGATCTGAAAGCCAATACCAAAGCAGCAACCGGTTGCGGTGGTTGTGCTGCCATGGTCAGAACGGTGCTCGACAGTGAATTGGAAAAACGTGGGGTGCTGGTCGACAAGTCGATTTGCGAGCACTTCGGTTATACCCGTCAGGAGTTGTTCCATCTGGTCAAGGTTGAGGAGATCAAAACCTTTGCTGAACTGATCAGCCGTTATGGGCAGGGCGGCGGATGTGAGATCTGCAAACCGGCGGTGGCCTCGATTCTGGCCAGTATCTGGAATGATCATGTGCATGAGCCCGCCCATGTGGCACTGCAGGATACCAATGATACCTTCATGGCCAATATGCAAAAAAATGGCACCTACTCGGTTGTACCGCGTATTCCCGGTGGCGAAATTACCCCCAGTATGCTGATCAGCATTGGCGAAGTGGGTAAAAAGTACAATCTCTATACCAAAATCACCGGTGGCCAGCGTATCGACCTGTTCGGTGCCACGCTGGATGAGCTGCCATTAATCTGGGAAGAGCTGATTGCGGCAGGCTTCGAGACAGGCCATGCCTATGGCAAATCCCTGCGCACGGTTAAATCCTGTATTGGTGATACCTGGTGTCGTTATGGTGTGCAGGACAGCATGAGCATGGCGATACAGCTGGAAAATCGCTACAAGGGATTGCGTTCGCCGCATAAGGTAAAAATGGCCGTGTCCGGCTGTACACGTGAATGTGCGGAGGCGCAGAGCAAGGACATCGGTGTGATTGCCACCGAGAAGGGCTGGAATCTGTTCGTTTGCGGTAACGGGGGTATGAAACCGCGCCATGCCGATCTGTTTGCCACCGATCTGGATGATGAAACCCTGATGCGCTATATCGACAGGGTACTGATGTTTTATGTCTACACCGCCGACCGTCTGCAACGTACTTCGGTATGGATGGAAAACCTGCAAGGGGGCCTGGACTATCTGCGCGAGGTGGTGATTGAAGACAGTCTTGGTTTAGGGGCCGAGCTGGAAGCGCGCATGCAGCATGTGGTGGATAGCTATGAGTGTGAGTGGAAGAATGCTCTACAGGATCCGACCAAGCGCAAACGTTTCCGTAGTTATGTAAACGCCGGAGAGCCTCGTCGGGCGCGTATTGCGCTGATAGAAGAGCGTGGTCAGTTAATTCCGGCACGTGATGTAACTGAGGAGGAATGCGCATGAACTCTGCCATATTGACAGCATCAGAATGGATACCGGTATGCCAGCAGAGTGATCTGGTGGCGGGTGCCGGTGTCGCCGTGATCATCAAGGGACAGCCGGTAGCCATTTTCTGGTTACCAGGGCAACAGCCGGAATGCTATGCACTGTCGCACACGGACCCTTTTTCCGGCGCCGAAGTATTGGCGCACGGCTTGCTGTGTGAGAGTGAGGGGATCTGGTCGGTAGCCTCACCCATATACAAGCAGCATTTTCGACTGGATAATGGTGTGTGTCTGGAAGACTCGCAGGTCAGCATCAACTGCTGGGCTGTCAGGTTTCAGGGAGAGCAGGTGGAAATAGGTGACTTTACAGCACTAGGCGGGCTCGAAACTTGATAGGTTCTGAAAGATAATTTAATTATAACAAAATTCATAATCAGTATTTTCAGTTATAATGGTTTCGGAGTAGACTACGCCTCAATTGCCTATTTAAAAGCCTGTGTCAATGCAGGTGTCAGGGGAAAAGAGTCGTCATGTATCAGTATAATAACGTCGATCAGCAAATCGTTGATGAACGCGTTGAGCAGTTCCGAGATCAGACCCGCCGCTATCTGGCCGGAGACTTGTCGGATGATGAGTTTCTGGCCTTGCGCTTGATGAATGGATTGTATATCCAGCGTCAGGCGCCGATGTTACGGGTGGCAATTCCTTATGGATTGATGTCCTCGGATCAGTTGCACAAGTTGGCGCATATTGCCCGTACCTATGATCGAGGCTACGGTCACTTTACTACGCGTACTAATATTCAGTTCAACTGGCCCAAACTGGAAGAGGTGCCGGATATTCTCGCCGAGCTGGCGAAAGCGCAGATGCATGCCATTCAGACCTCCGGCAACTGTATCCGTAATACCACCACGGACCACTTTGCCGGTGTCAACGCCGATGAGTTGGAAGACCCACGTCCCTGGTGTGAAATTATTCGTCAGTGGTCGACACTGCACCCGGAATTTGCTTACCTGCCGCGCAAGTTCAAAATTGCTGTTACCGGCAGCAAAGAAGACCGTGCCGCCAGTCAGGTACATGATATTGGCTTGCATCTGGTCAGCAACACTGAGGGTGAAGTCGGCTTTGAAGTGCTGGTCGGTGGCGGTTTGGGCCGTACGCCGGTGATCGGTAAAGTCATTCGTGAGTTTTTGCCTAAAGCGGATCTACTGTCCTATCTGGATGCGATTTTGCGGGTGTATAACCTCAAAGGGCGTCGTGACAACAAGTACAAGGCCCGCATCAAAATTCTGGTCGAGTCTCTGGGTATCGATGCCTTCCGTGAGCTGGTTGAAACTGAATGGCAGGAGGCGCGCGATACAGAACTGACGCTGACCCAGCAGGAAATCGACCGGGTGAAGTCGTTCTTCGTGCCACACCCTTATGAATCCCTGCCTGATCACAGTGAAGTTCTGGAAGCCAAGCTGGCGGCCGATACGGATTTCCGTGTCTGGTACGAGCGCAATACCCGTGCGCACAAGGTATCCGGTTATCGCAGTGTTGTGGTGTCGTTAAAACCCCTGCTGGGTGCACCCGGTGATATTACCGATCTGCAGATGGATGTGGTAGCCGACCTGGCTGAGCAGTACAGCTTTGCCGAAATACGCTCAACCCATGATCAGAACCTGGTTCTGGCCGAAGTGCGTAAAGCTGATCTTTATGCTGTGTGGCAAAAGCTGGCTGAGCATAACCTGGCGCGTGCCAATATCAATACGCTGACTGACATGATTGTCTGCCCCGGGTTTGATTTCTGTGCGCTGGCCAATGCCAAAACGCTGAATATTGCCGATGCGATCAATACTGAATTTGAAGATCTGGACTACCTCTACGACCTGGGCGATATTCAGTTGAATATGTCCGGCTGTATCAATGCCTGTGGTCATCACCATGTCGGTCATATCGGTATTCTGGGTGTGGATAAAAAGGGCGAAGACTGGTATCAGATCACCTTAGGTGGTTCGGGCCGCGAAGATGCGTCACTCGGTAAAGTACTGGGTAAAGCTGTCGCAGCCGATGAAGTACCCGCGGTGTTACGTAAAATTCTGGAAACCTATGTAGAACAGCGTACCGATGAAGAGCGCTTTCTGGATACCGTGCGCCGTGTAGGCGTCGCCCCGTTTAAGGAGAAGGTTTATGCCGTTGCTCATTGATCGCCAGACAGCTGAAAATACCTGGACCTTCGTTAACCCGGAGCAGCCGGAAGACTTCCAGGCGGAATCTATTAAAGACCTGCTGGTGCCGTTTGCCTTGCTGCAACAGGCGGCTGATGCTAGACCGGGTCGTCTGGGTGTGCAAATCAATGGTGAGCAAGCGGCGGCTGATCTGCAGCCCTGGCTGGCGCAGTTGTCTCTGATCGCTATCGAGTTCCCCATGTTTCGTGATGGTCGTGGCTATAGTCTGGCTCGGCAGTTACGTCGACTCGGCTATACCGGTGAATTGCGTGCTGTCGGCGATATCGGCCGAGATCAGCTAGGCTATCTGGAACGTTGTGGCTTTAATGCTTTTGCCCTGGCCGATGAAAAATATAAACCGGAGATGCTCAGTGCCTTTACTGAAATCTCCGTGCGCTATCAGGGTGCGGCTGATGATCCGCGTCCGATCTACCGTCAATCCTGAAGGGTATAATAAAAGGTACAGACCATGTCAGATGTATTAACACCCCAGCTAGAAGAGAAAATTGCCCAGGCGGTGAGCCTGTTGCAGCAAGCCGAAAGCCAATATCAGGGCAATCTGGTGCTGGCGAACAGCCTGGGTGCTGAAGATATGGTGCTGGCTGACCTGCTGGCACAGCACCTGCCGGGTATCGGCCAATTTGTGCTGGATACCGGACGCCTGCCGGAAGAAACTCTGACGCTATTGGCAAAATTCTCTGAGCGTTATCCGCAACTGAAAGTGGATGTCTATTACCCGGATGCTACCGCTGTAGAAGGTTTTGTGCGTGATCATGGGATTAATGCCTTTTATGAATCCCAGGCGTTACGCAAAGCCTGTTGTGGCGTACGTAAGCTGGAACCACTCAAGCGCGCTTTGGCTGGGCGTGCGGCCTGGATTACCGGGTTGCGCCGGGAGCAGTCAGTCACACGTGATGCCGTCGAACTCTCCGAGTGGGATGCCGCTAACGGTTTGCAGAAGCTTAATCCGCTGGCTGACTGGACTCTGGCCGAGATCTGGGCCTATATCAAGCACTTTGATGTGCCCTATAATGCCCTGCATGATCAGCACTACCCCAGCATAGGCTGTGCACCCTGTACACGCTCCATTACGGTGGGTGAAGATGTGCGCGCTGGACGCTGGTGGTGGGAGAATCCTGAAAACCGTGAATGTGGACTGCATGCGGCCGCCAGCTCCAGTATTCCTTTACGCACTTCGAGATAAAATCTATGCAATATCTGCCGCTTTTTTTTGACCTCAAGGGTCGGGATGTGCTGCTCGTGGGCGGCGGCGATATTGCCCTGCGTAAAGCCAGGCTACTGAGCCGTGCTGGCGCGCAGCTCAGTGTTGTAGCCCTGGAAATTCTACCTGAACTGCATGAGCTACTGGATCAACATCAGGGTCTTGCCATTACCGGTCCTTACCATGCGGCCTTGCTGGCAGGAAAAACCCTGGTGCTGGCCGCAACCGATGATGAGGCGCTGAATGAGCGTGTGCATCACGATGCCATCGCTGCCAATGTGCCAGTGAATGTGGTGGATAATCCGGCGCTCTGCACCTTTATTTTTCCAGCCATTGTCGATCGTTCACCTATCGTTATCGGTATCAGCTCCGGTGGTCAATCGCCGGTGTTGGCACGTATTCTGCGCTCCAAACTGGAAAGTCAGATTCCGGTCAGTTTCAGTCGCCTGGGGCAGCTGGTTGGTCGGTTGCGCGATCAGGTCAAGGCACGCTTTGGCTCGGTCAATGAGCGTCGAGTGTTCTGGGAGAAAGTGCTGAATGGTCAGGTTGCCGAGCGGGTGTTTGCGGGTCGGGATGCCGAGGCTGAGGCGCTGCTGCTGGAGCAGATAGCCGCCGGTAATGCCGATAATCACACGGGTGAAGTCTATCTGGTCGGAGCGGGGCCGGGCGATCCAGAGCTGTTGACCTTCAAAGCCTTGCGGCTGATGCAGCAGGCCGATGTGGTGCTGTATGACCGTCTGGTGTCGGATGAGGTGTTGGAACTGTGTCGTCGTGATGCGGATCTGATCTACGTGGGTAAAAAACGCGATAATCATGCGGTGCCGCAGCAGGATATCAACCAGTTGTTGATCGACCATGCCCGTGCCGGACGGCGTGTGGTGCGGCTGAAAGGCGGCGATCCGTTTATTTTTGGTCGTGGTGGTGAAGAGCTGGAGCAGTTAAAAGCCGCAGGCATTCCGTTTCAGGTGGTACCGGGTATCACCGCGGCCAGCGCTTGTTCTACCTATGGCGGTATTCCGCTGACCCATCGCAACTACGCGCAGTCGGTGAAGTTTGTTACCGGGCAGCTAAAGAACCGTACCTCCGATCTGAATTTTGCCGAGTTAGTCCAACCCAATCAAACCATAGTGTTTTACATGGGGCTGCATACCTTAGAGCTGTTGGTGCAGGGGTTGATGGAGCAGGGGAAGCCAGCTGATACCTTGATAGCAATCGTGTCGCAAGGTACATCAGCGCAACAGCGGGTGCTCACCGGACAGTTGCAGACTATCGTTGCTCAGCAGGCAGAGGCGCAGCTGGAAGCGCCGGCGATCATTATTGTGGGAGAGGTAGTGGCGTTGCAGTCTCAGCTCAGTTGGTTCGGTGCATCAGCCGAAACTGAATGACGCTTGAGTCAGCGCCAAATTCTGGCATCATAGTGTTATGAATCCTTGGTTTGTTTATATACTCCGCTGTGCGGATAACTCCCTGTACACAGGTATCACCACCGATACCAACAGGCGTGTCCTGGAACATAATCAGTGCAACCGACTGGGGGCTCGCTATACACGCGCTCGCCGTCCAGTGGCGCTGGTCTGGCAGGAGTCTCACCCGAATCGTAGCAGCGCACTAAAGCGCGAAGCGGCGGTAAAAAAACTGCCGCGTCCGGCCAAAGAGCGCTTGCTGGAACTTAAAGAACAAGCCCTTAGCGAGTGAACAGCATCCGCTGACCACTGATACCGGGCTCCTGAATCTGCCCGTCCTGGTACACCACCCGTCCATTCACTAGCGTCGTATCTATACTGCTTCTGAATTGATAATGCTCAAACGGTGACCAGCCGCACTTGTACAGAATATTGTTACGCGTGACTGTGAAGGGTTTATGCAGATCGATCAGAACCAAATCGGCAAAGTAGCCTTCACGCAGGTAACCACGATCAGCGATTTTGTAACGCTCAGCAACATTGTGACTGGTTTTCTGCACAATGCGTTCTAGAGTAATAATGCCGTTATGGTAATGCTCCAGCAGGCTGGGTAGCGCATGTTGTACCAAAGGCAGGCCCGCCGGAGCGGTAAAGTAGCTATCGGCCTGTTTTTCTTCCCAAGTGTGTGGAGCATGGTCGGTAGCGATGATATCTATCACATCTTCATTCACGGCACGCAGTAGCGCCTCGCGATCCGCCAGAGACTTGATTGCCGGATTGCATTTGATCTGGTTGCCCAGTGTCAGGTAGTCATCACTGCTGAAAAACAGGTGATGAACACAGGCTTCCAGGGTAATCTGCTTGCCGGTAATTGGTCCTGCTGTAAACAGCTGCAGCTCATCGGCGGTGGTCAGATGCAGTACATGCAGTTGTGTGCCGAACTGTTTTGCCAATTCCACAGCCAGGGTGGAAGACTTCAGGCAGGCTTCACGTGAACGTATTTCCGGATGATGGATGACCGGGATATTATCGCCGTATTCAGCGCGGTAACGGGCTTCATTCGCCAGAATGGTTGGCGAGTCTTCACAATGAGTAACGACAATAGCAGGGGCTTCGCGGAAAATACCCTCCAGTGCGTGGATATCATCGACCAGCATATTGCCGGTTGATGCACCCATGAATACCTTTACTCCACAAGCCTGATTTTTGTCCAGGCGCTTGATCTCTTCAAGATTATCGTTGGATGCACCCATGTAAAAAGAATAGTTTGCGATCGACTTCTCACCTGCAATAGCAAACTTAGCTTCCAGTGCATCCAGCGTCAGTGTGGGTGGTTTGACGTTTGGCATTTCCATGTAGCTGGTGATGCCGCCGGCAACCGCAGCACGTGATTCGGTGAAAATATCACCCTTATAAGTTACGCCTGGCTCTCTGAAATGCACCTGATCATCAATCATACCTGGCAGCACATACTTACCACTGGCATCCAGAATTTCACACCGCTCCGGTGGCGGAATGAAATCGGCAATTTTCTCGATTCGTTCGCCGGAAATCAGAATGTCGGCATCACTGATTCGACCTTCGTTGACGATTTTGGCGTTTTTAATCAATAGATGGGTCATGCTGGTGTCTCAGTTAGCTGGTTTTGTTTAAATTATAAACCGAATGCGCTTTATTCGCAGCGCATCAATGACTACAATAGTGAACAATAGCTTCGCATCTCTGGCAGAATAAAGGAACCGAAATGCTGTCTCTATCCTTGAGAAAACTGGCAATTACCACCGGCATCGCATTAGCGCTCTCAGCGAGCGCTGTACAGGCACAACAGGAAAATGATCCATGGGAAGGGTTTAACCGCTCCATGTTTTCATTCAACGACGGTCTGGATAGAGCAATCATTAAACCGGTAACCAAGGGTTACCGTTACGTAACGCCTGAAATCGCACAAACCGGCGTAAACAATTTCTTTGAAAATCTTAGAGATTTCAGGACCATGCTAAACAACTTGCTGCAAGGCAAGGTACATAATGCGCTGGAGGATTTCTCCCGTATTACGTTTAACAGCACTTTTGGTCTGGCAGGTTTGATCGACGTAGCTACCCCGATGGGAATTCCCAAGAATGATGAAGACTTCGGTCAGACCCTTGGTCACTGGGGAATGTCATCAGGCCCATACGTGGTACTGCCTTTATTTGGACCCAGCACAATTCGTGACACGGCCGGGATGGTACCTGATTGGCATCTTGACCCGGTCAACTACGTTGATGATGGTGGAGCACGTAACTCATTAAGGGTATTGCGTCTGCTGGATACGCGCTCGCAACTACTTGATGCTGAACGCATTATCAGTGGCGACCGTTATATATTCATTCGGGATGCCTACCTGCAGCGCCGCGAATACCTGATTAATGACGGTGTGATGGATGTTCGCTACGATGAATCGGATTTTTAAAACCTCTTGCCCCCAGTGTTGTTAAACAGGTCGGCTCATGAATCAAATCAACAACAGGTTTAGTGATTTATGAGCCGAATTTTTCAGCATGTACTACTGGTTTCTGCATCCACAGAAACGGTAGATCAGCTGTTTGAACTCTGCGAACTTTGCGATCAGCCCAACATTAAAATTTCGCTGGCGCGTGATCTCGATGTGGCGTTTGAATCATTAGAACATGTTGAGTTCTCTCTCACTATTGTGGATCTTTCCATTGTTGATCTCGATACGTTACGACGTATCGCGGCTCGTTTGAACCCGAAGCCTGTAGTGGCGATCACACCGACAGATAGCTCGGAAATTCTGCGTCAATCGCTGCGTGCTGGTGCTGATGATGTGTTTTTGCGCTCGGAACTTGATGAGCAGCCAGAAGCTTTCGTGGCATCCATGCAGCGCCACATTCGTCGGGCTGCTTTTATTGAAGACACTTCGCGCCTTAGAGAATCACTGGAACGAAGTCTGGACGAGTTGCGTGCCGATCACCATGCCGCTCAGCATGTACAGCAAAATCTGTTACCTCCGAATGAGCAGGTGATCAACAATCTACGTTTTGAATACACCCTGACACCATCGCTGTTGCTCAGTGGTGATTTTGTCGATGCGATTAAAATAAATGACCATCAGGTGATGTTCTATCTGGCTGATGTTTCAGGCCATGGCGCATCATCAGCACTGGTTACTGTGCTGCTAAAGAATCTAACCAGCCGTTTGGCGCGTAACTATCATCGTAACTCCAGCTTTGACATTCTCTCACCATCAGCTACGCTTAGCCGCATTAATCAGGAAATTCTTCTGACGCGTATGGGTAAGCACATGACGATGTTCATCGGGCTGGTCGATACGCGTACTCTCGTATTGACCTATGCCGTGGGTGGTCACCATCCTATGCCCGTGTTAAGTGCCAACGGAACGGCAACGTTCCTGGAAGGGCGTGGTATGCCGGTGGGATTATTTGAGAAGCCTGTTTTTGAAGAGCGTGAAATTGAGCTGCCAGCACATTTCACCCTAACGTTATTTTCAGATGGAATCCTGGAAACAATCGCTGAACCTTCTCTGGCGGACAAGGAAGCCTTGCTGCTGAGAAAATTACAAAATGGCTATGTTTCGTCAGCACAACTCACTACAGAATTTGAGTTTGGCGCCGAAACACACCCTGATGACGTAGCCATTATGACGGTATCCAGAGCCTGACCATATTATGAGTGACGGTGAAATTTTTTATGCCTGTCAGGATGGGCATTATGTGCTTAAGTTTGTTGGAGAGGTACGGTTAACACTTTGCTCTACCATTGATAAACACTTAGAGCAGTGCCTGTCCAATATCACGATCAAAGACACCTTGATCGATCTGACAGAGACAACCAATATCGACAGTACCTCGCTAGGCCTGGTGGCCAAGCTTGCGGTGAAGTGCAGTGAACGGGGCATGCCCAAACCAACGCTGGTTTCAACCAACCCGGATATCACCCAGATACTACTGGCGATGGGTTTTGATCAGGTTTTTTTGCTGCTTGATTTTCTGCCTACCAGCGTAAAAGATCTGAAGCAGGTTCCGTTTGTGCTGGAGTCGGAAGATGATGTGCGTATGCGCATTATCCACGCCCACAGGGTATTAATCGACTTGAATGAAGGCAACCGCAGTGCTTTCAAGGATCTGGTTGAGACCCTTGAAAGCTGTTCTTGATGTGCTAGATTAGCGCGACTTAAAGCTTGCTGAGCAGAGTTTCCAGCTTGACCTGATCTGCTGCGAAATTACGTATGCCTTCAGCCAGCTTTTCAGTAGCCATGGCATCTTCATTCATCTGCCAGCGGAAAGCGGTTTCATCGATCGCGGCTTTCTGATCATCTGACTGTGGGTTTTCGGCACTGAGCCGACGTTCCAGCGTCTCCTCAGAGTCAGACAGTTCCTGCATCAACGCAGGGCTGATGGTAAGACGGTCACAACCGGCCAGCGAGCGTATCTCACCAATGTTACGGAAACTGGCACCCATCACCACGGTGTCATAGCCATGCGCCTTGTAGTAGCGGTAGATGCGACTTACCGAGGCTACGCCTGGGTCCAGTTCACCACTGAAATCCTGATCGGGATAACGCGCCTTGTGCCAGTCAAGAATACGTCCGACAAAGGGTGAAATCAGAAACACACCCGCCTCAGCACAAGCCTTAGCCTGACTAAAACCGAACAAAAGCGTCAGGTTGCACTGAATACCTTCGTTTTCCAGTATTTTGGCCGCTTGAATACCTTCCCAGGTCGAGGCAATTTTGATCAGCACGCGTTCACGGCCCACGCCGAGCTTGGCATACATTTCAATCAATTGACGGGCTTTGGCCAGGGTTGCCTGGGTATCAAAAGAAAGGCGTGCATCCACTTCAGTTGAAATACGCCCCGGGATCATCTGACTGATCTCGCTACCCAGCAACACCGCCAGTTGATCAGTCATATTTTGCAATATGTCAGCATTGCTGCCACCCAGCGCTTCGGCTTGCTGTTTGGCTGTTTGCAACAGGTGCGCATACTTGGTGTCCTGCGCGGCTTTCAGCATCAAAGATGGATTGGTGGTGGCATCTACCGGCTTAAAGCGTGCAATGGCATCGATATCACCGGTATCGGCTACCACACTAGTCATCTGTTTCAGTTGTTCGAGCTGGTCCATTATCAATTCCTTATCCTGTTACAAATTCAAGTGCTTGTATAAAAACTTCGGGTCCTGCCGCTTGCTTGTGGCCATTTTCGCTGATATGGCGGCGAAATTGTTTCCCGCCGCGCTGACCATGGAACAAACCCAGCAGGTGCTTGGTAATGGCATAGAGCGGGGCACCCAGCGCTACCTGTGCTTCAATATAGGGAATAAAGGCTTCCGCTATGGCCTGCCGGGATGCTACCGGGTGGTGATCATTAAATAACAGGGCATCCACCTGGCTCAGAAGCGGGTAGGGGTTCTGGTAGGCCTCCCGACCGATCATAACACCATCCACATGCTGCAAGTGCGTAATGCAGGCATCCATAGATGTTATACCGCCATTGATGATAATTTCCAAGTCCGGAAACACTTGTTTAACTTCATAAACCCGATCGTAGCACAGCGGCGGTATTTCGCGGTTCTGTTTAGGGTTCAACCCTTGCAGAATGGCCTTGCGAGCATGAACGATAAAAGTGCTGCAGCCACTCTGGCGCACCTGGTCGATAAAGCCCAGCAAGTATTCCTGGCTGTCCAGTTCATCAATCCCCAGGCGATGCTTGATGGTTACCGGAATGTTCACTGCATCCTGCATCTTCGCCAGACAGTCCGCCACCCGCTGAGGGTGCTCCATCAGGCAGGCACCAATCATATTATTCTGCACCCGGTCACTGGGGCAGCCGACATTCAGATTGACCTCATCATAGCCATGATCTTCTGCCATACGTGCACAGAGCGCCAACTCCTCCGGATTGCTGCCACCCAGTTGCAGGGCAACAGGGTGCTCATCGGCGGTATAATGCAAAAAACGCTCCCGATGCCCATGAATCAACGCGCCAGTGGTTACCATCTCGGTATAGAGCAGGGCATTGTGTGTCAGCAAGCGGTGGAAAGAACGACAATGAGAATCAGTCCAATCCATCATAGGTGCTACAGAAAAGCGCCGAGCCCTTGTAACCCTTGTGTTGTCCGGTGTGTTGCTTGATTTTACTGTGTTTTCCGGTGTCTGGTTTTTGTTCATGTCTACGGGAGTCTGTGTCTTTTTTAAAAGCAGCCTAGCCTGCTGGGGGACATAGTATACAGTGGCAGCCGGTGTTTACGAAAATCGGATTTCGAAGTTCAAGGGGTCAGGTACCTTGAAGATTCACCCGGCGAAGTTCAAGGGGTCAGGTACCTTGAAGATTAACCCGGCTGATTTCAATCTGCGTCTAACCGCTCCACAATCATATAAGTGTGTAATTCTGGGTGTTGATCAAATTCTAAGTGTCTGATGATACAACCTGATTCCATGAATAACTTCAGGAATCCATTAACACCTAACGATGAGTAGTAGACTTCAGGGCCCATAAAGTCATCTGTTTGGTCACCGGCATCAGTCGTACCGCCAAACGAAAATATGAACACCCCGCCTGCATTCAAGCTATTGATGATTTTGCTGATAACCTGTTGCTGCTGTGCCAGTGGAATATGCCAAATGCTGTCCCAGGCGGTGATGAAATCGTAAGTTTCAGGCAGTTCGAATACGCAGATATCGGCATGATAAAACTGAATGTCTGGATGGCGCTGTTTTGCCAGGCGAATCATTTCGGTCGATACATCGATACCCGACGGTTGGAAGCCATGCTCCTGCAATAGGTCAATAAAGCGGCCCGTGCAACCACAGCCGATATCCAGTGCCTTACCTGCGTTTTTAGTGAAAGCTATGGCTTTCTCATGCGGCTTGATCCCATTGTTCCGGTTAAAGCCTTCGCTTTCCCAGAGGTGGGTGATTTGATTGTAAGCCTGTCCAATATCGGTTGGTTTCATAAATTCAGACTGTGAAAATGGCAAGCCAATCGGCTAATATTAAAATAGAGATGGAATCTACTATCAACTACTACATTCATGTCAGGGAAGATTAAAACATGTTATTGAATAAAATTGTATTTCTGACTGCGCTACTGCTGTCTTCTGAAGCGCTATCACAAGTCTATCGGTGTACCGGCGATAACGGCCAAAAAGTATTTTCAAACTTGCCCTGTGGTCCGGATGCTCATCAAATACCTGCGCTGGATCTCACGCCTACCAGTGGCGGCACGCTTGGTGTTCAACCAGGTCAAAGATCGTTAGGTCATAGCGCGGGTGGAAATGCAGGTCGGCCACTGGATAAACAGCTGATAACAACCCGCTATCAGGATCTCAGAAGTATTGTTAACCGGTTAGTGGGTAGCGATCAACCGGCACTTCGTGATCGTCTTAGAAGTGAGATACAACGAAATGAATCACGAGCCTTGCGTGCTAACCTGCTGCATCCGGATTGGAATGTGATTAACGGTCGCTATGATGAGAGGTTAGAGCAGATACAGCGCCAACATTTGGGTGATAACGTAAACTTGGCGCGAGCGTGGATCCGACTGGAAGCTGAGCGAGATGCCGCATTATTTTTGTTAGCCCCCGGCAGTTAAAGCCGAACCGGTATCCTTCTGGCGTAGTCACATCAAACTGAAGTCTATGGAAATGTTGCGAGTGCACTGGCCGTGTATCTATTAAACGGTACATAGACTTTGCACGATACCATAAACGGGATTAGATGATTCCAAACTTATTTAAGTAATAAGATCAGCAACTCTTGAAAATGCTATAAATTATAAATATCTTATATAAATCAATATATTGTTGATTGCAGAAAAAAGTTTTTAAGCGCTGTTTCCTGAGATTCTCTGTCAATTATTCGATTAGACAGACAAGTGCTTAAGGGGTATGTTTTGTTTCGATTCTTTCCAATAATCTTGTGAAATTTTCAGACAGAAATAATGAATAAAAATAAAACATCAAATGCTTCTAAATCCGACGTACGGTATCTGATTCGAATATATGATCGAACAGAAACTTTTCAAGCACCAGAAAACCGAAATCTGCTGGTCAGTATGGAACAGACACGGCTGGCTATGATTGGTGTTGGTTGCCGTGGTGGTGGCTGTGGAAAGTGTCGTATTCGTGTGCTTAAGGGTGGTTATAACAGCAAGCGCATGAGCCGTGCATGGATATCCGAGGAGGAAGAGGCCCAGGGCATGGTGTTGGCTTGCCGCATCTTTGCCCGCAGTGACATGCTGATAGTCCCTTACCCCCCTAAACTGACGCCAGGTTATCAGATGCTTTCGCACGACTGATAGGTGTGCTGATGTATTAAAATAACGTTAGGAGTACAACGATGAAAAAAGGTGTAATGCGCCCTGGACATATTCAGATACGTGTTCTGGATATTGATGAAGCTTTAAAACATTACCGCGACTTGCTTGGTTTGTTGGAAATGGACCGTGATGAACAAGGTCGTGTCTATTTGAAAGGTTGGACCGAGGTTGATAAATTCTCTGTTGTGCTCCGTGAAGCCGACTCTGCAGGAATGGATTTCGTTGCCTATAAATGCGTTGATGAGGCAACAGTGGATAAATTGCGTGAAGAGTTAATTGCATACGGTTGCCAAATTCAGGATATTCCAGCCGGTGAGTTGAAAGACTGTGGTCGTCGTGTCCGCTTCGATTCACCGAGTGGGCATCAGTTTGAGATCTTTGCCACCAAAAAACAGACTGGCAAATGGGGTCTGAATAACGTCAATCCGGAAGCCTGGCCACGAAATCTAACTGGAATGAAAGCCACCCGTTTTGATCACTGTTTACTTTATGGTCCCAACATCAATGACACAATTGACCTGCTACGAAGTCTGCTGGGTTTCGATCTGGCTGAACAGGTAGTCGATGATAAAGGTACCCGCCTGGCCGGTTTCCTTACAGTGGGTATGAAAGCGCATGATGTGGCGTTCATTGAGCATCCTGAACCAGGCAAGTTGCACCATGTGTCTTTTTATCTGGATACCTGGGAAGATGTTCTGCGTGCCGCTGACCTGATTTCTATGACTGATACGTCACTTGATATCGGGCCGACACGCCATGGTTTAACACATGGTAAAACTATCTACTTCTTCGATCCTTCAGGTAACCGCTCAGAGGTTTTTGCCGGTGGTGATTATCACTATCCGGACCATGAACCTGTTACCTGGTTGGCCGACCAGTTAGGTAAAGCAATTTTCTACCATGATCGTGTTTTGAATGATCGCTTCCTCACGGTATTGACCTGATCGGCAAGCGCGCCTCTGGCACATGCAAGAGGCGCGCTTTTATTCAGTTATTAGCGTAGATTCCGTTCATGTTTAGGAAACAGCCAAAAAGCAAACCAGCGTGTGAAACGTGGCATCAGAACATAGGACATTACCAGCATTACTATAGCCGTAACTATGCATGTGCGCAGAAGCAGTGGAAGCTGTTGCAACCAATCTCCGAACACAAAGAAAACTAACGTTACTGTTGGATAGAGAGCCAGCCAGCTAATAAAGGTCATTTTGTATTTGGCAGGCGGTTTTACCGGGTTTTGGCCGGGAAGTGTAAACCAGTTCACGATACCCGATAATAACTCCTTTTCACTCGGTGAGACTAACAAAGACTCGATTTTCTCCAGTAATTCAGAGCGTTCCGATGAATGTTCCCACTGCTGTAAATCTGTGTGAGATGCAAATTTGAATATGATTCGGTATTCCGGATCCTCGGCATTCGCCGGGCGAAACAGGTTAGCGCCTAAATAACCCGGGTATTTAGAGGCTCGCTCTGTCATTTGTGTGCTCAATTGTTCGAACTCACTCTCTTTTCCTTTGATGACTCGCCGTGAAATAACCACGGTAATAGGGTCATGGTTGATGGCCTGTTTTGACTCATTGTTCATGGTGTACTCACTGTCAGTATTTGAGAGAAGGGTTGTTGCGCCACGAAGCTTACGCAAGATTTTTATGTTATAACGGAACTGCCAGAGCTCTGCCGACATGCTCAACACTTGCGACACCCTATAACCATAGTAAAATTTGTACCCGGTTTGTCCACTGCATCAGCGGGATGTGATGATTCCATATTTGAGGGGCTTATGAATTATCAGGATCTTTATTACTTCATTAAAGTGGTTCAGAAGGGGAGCCTTATCTCTGCTTCTAAATACCTGGATATACCCACATCCACATTAAGCCGACGTTTGCAATCCTTTGAACAAGAGCTGGGCTATAAACTGATTCATCGTAGCGCAAAGAAATTTGGCCTGACTGAATCAGGACAACGTTTTTATAGCACCCTGTCTGGCGTAGTCAGTGAGTTGGAAACCTTGCTTGAAGATGTGAATAGTGAGCTTTCCTCGCTATCCGGTGATATTAAGATAACAGCGCCGGTTAGTTTTGGTCACCATTATGTCAAGGAGTGGGTGTTCGAATTTATGGAACAGAATCCAAAAATTTCTGTGGAAATGTTTCTAAGTAATGACAATGTTGATCTGGTAAAAAACAGTATTGATATCGCCTTTCGCATAGGTGAAATGACCTTAAACGATTGGGTTGCACGTCCCTTATTTGATAATGATCTGGTTATTTGTGCCAGCCCGACTCTGATTCAGAATAAAGGCACACCCAAGGAACCTGAAGATCTGGCACACTTGCCACTGGTAGTAATGAAACGTTCAGCCTTCTGGCGATTCTATGACCAGGATGATCAAGCTATCACCTTTACGCCCAAAGCCCACCTACGCACCGATGAAATAATGTTTGCCAAGGAAGCCGTGAAGAGAGGTATTGGTGCGGCTTGCCTGCCACGCTATGTGGTGCAGAATGCAGTCGATGCGGGTGATATCCAGATCCTCCTTGATCATTGGAAAATAAAAGGAAAAACTGTGCATATTATGTATCCGCACCGTGAGAGTGTGCCTTTGAAAATACGTACTTTTATTGATTTTGTTATAAATAAGGTGCGTACCGCCAATTTGTAAATACCTGTTAAATGACTAAAACCATACAGGTTTTATAACCCCGATATGCCCTTTACTATGCTCCCATTGATGGGAACTTCATATCTCGTTTTTGACCCTTTCATCACTTGGTTGCCTCGTTATACTTGAACAAATGCCTGAAAACATTGTTTAGGTAAACAGATAGGTGAGGAATGAAAGAATTTAAACATTTTATCAATGGTCAATATTCTGCTTCTATCGATGGTAAAACCTTTGAGAACCGTTGTCCGGTAGATAATAGCCTGATCGGCAGAGTTCATGAAGCCGGAAAAACCGAGGTCGATGCGGCGGTACGTGCCGCCAAGGCCGCTCTGAAAGGGCCCTGGGGTCAGTTGACTCAGACTCAGCGTACCGAGTTGCTGAACAAGGTAGCCGATCGTATCAATGAACGTTTTGAAGAGTTTCTACAAGCCGAGTGCCTGGATACGGGCAAACCGCGCTCCATCGCCTGCCATATCGATATTCCCCGGGGTGCGGCTAACTTCAAGGCCTTCTCGGAAACCCTCGCCAATCATCCTACCGAAGCTTTCCGTATGGATACCCCGGATGGCAAAGGCGCACTCAATGTTGGCCATCGAACCCCCAAAGGCGTGATTGCCGTTATCTCTCCCTGGAATCTGCCACTGCTGCTGATGACATTCAAGGTGGGTCCGGCGCTGGCATGTGGTAACACCGTGGTAGTCAAGCCCTCTGAAGAAACCCCGGCAACAGCAACCTTGCTGGGTGAAGTGATGAACGAGTGCGGTGTGCCGCCGGGTGTGTTTAACGTAGTGCATGGCTTTGGACCCAACTCGGCGGGTGAGTTTCTCACCACGCATCCGCTGGTAAACGCCATCACCTTTACTGGTGAAACCCGTACCGGTGAAGCGATTATGAAAGCCGCTGCAGTTGGACTGCGCAACATCTCCATGGAGTGTGGTGGCAAAAATGCAGGGCTGGTATTTGCTGACTGCGATATCGAAAAAGCTGTTGAAGGCACCATGCGTTCAGCGTTCGTCAACTGCGGTCAGGTCTGTCTGGGCACCGAACGGGTGTACGTGGAACGCCCGATCTACGACAAGTTTCTGGCGCGGATGAAAGCAGAAGTGGCCAAGCTAAAACTGGGCCGTCCGGAAGACCCGACGGCCAACTTTGGCCCGCTGGTCAGTCTGGAACACCGTGACAAGGTCAAATATTACTACGATCTGGCGCGTGAAGAGGGTGCAACCGTTGAGATTGGTGGCGGTATTCCTGACATGGGCGAAGCACTCAACTCAGGTGCCTGGATAGAGCCGACCATCTGGACCGGACTGTCGGATGATGCCCGTGTGATTCGCGAAGAGATCTTTGGCCCTTGCTGCCATATCCGTCCGTTTGACACCGAAGAAGAAGCAATCGAACTGGCCAATGACACAGAATACGGGCTGGCATGCGCCATCTGGACCGAAAACTCGGCCCGTGCCGTGCGTGTAGCGGAACAGATGGAAGTGGGTCTGGCCTGGGTTAATTCCTGGTTCCTGCGTGATCTGCGTACCGCCTTCGGTGGTGCCAAGCAATCCGGTATCGGCCGTGAAGGCGGCGTACACGGACTGGAGTTCTACACCGAAACCAAGAATATCTGCATCAAGCTTTAAGGAATACACAATGGATAAGCAACAGATTCAAACCTGCGGTGACGAACTCTACCAGGCCATGCTTGAGCGCAAGCCGGTGCGCCCGCTGACCGAACGTTTCAGCGATATCAGCATTGATGATGCTTACCATATTTCCCTGCGTATGCTGGAGTGCCGCATTGAAGCTGGCGAGCGTGTCATCGGTAAAAAAATCGGTCTGACCTCCAAAGCCGTGCAAAACATGCTCAAGGTAGGGCAGCCTGACTTTGGTTACCTGACCCATGTTATGGCGTTCAGCCAGGGCGAGGAGATGCCGATCTCCGAGCGTCTGATGCAGCCTAAGGCCGAGGGTGAAATCGCCTTTATCTTGAAAAAGGATTTGATGGGGCCGGGCGTCACTAATGCTGATGTACTGGCCGCCACCGATTGCGTGATTCCCTGCTTTGAAGTAGTGGATTCCCGTATCGAAAACTGGGAAATCAAGATTCAGGATACCGTGGCAGACAATGCTTCCTGCGGTCTGTTCCTGTTGGGTGACCGTGCTGTCGATCCACGCAAGGTCGATCTGGCAACCTGTGGCATGGTGGTTGAGAAGAACGGTTCGATTATCAGCACCGGTGCCGGTGCGGCGGCGCTGGGTAGCCCAGTCAACTGTGTCACCTGGCTGGCCAACACCCTGGGTCAATTCGGTATCCCGCTAAAGGCGGGTGAAGTGATTCTGTCCGGTTCTCTGGTGCCGCTGGAGCCGGTCAAAGCCGGTGATTTCATGAGTGTCAGTATCGGTGGTATCGGCAGTGCATATGTTCGTTTCATCTGACCGATTTATCTGAATTGGCCCCGTTGATTACAGGAATACAAAATATGAGCAAAAAACTCAAAGCGGCCATTATTGGTCCAGGTAACATTGGTACCGATCTGCTGATGAAAATGCAGCGCTCCGAATGGATCGAGCCAGTGTGGATGGTTGGCATCGACCCCGAATCCGAAGGCCTCAAGCGCGCCGCCGAAATGGGGATCAAAACCTGCGCCACCGGTGTGGACGGCATTCTGCCGCATGTGCTTGAAGACGATATTCGTGTCGCCTTTGATGCCACCTCAGCCTATGTGCATGCCGAGAACAGCCGCAAGCTGAATGAGTTGGGCGTGATCATGATCGACCTGACTCCGGCAGCAATCGGCCCTTATTGTGTGCCGCCGGTGAATCTTGAAGCCCATGCCAAAAATCTGGAGATGAACGTCAATATGGTCACCTGTGGTGGCCAGGCAACTATACCGATGGTTGCCGCGGTATCCCGTGTACAACCAGTGGCCTATGGCGAGATTATCGCAACGGTGTCCTCTCGTTCCGTTGGACCGGGAACTCGCCAGAACATCGATGAGTTCACCCGTACCACCGCGGCGGCTGTGGAGAAAGTCGGAGGAGCCAAGCAGGGTAAGGCGATCATCATCATCAACCCGGCCGAGCCGCCATTGATCATGCGTGACACTATTCACTGCCTGACAGAAGGTGAACCGGATCAGGCCGCTATCACCGAATCAGTGTATGCGATGGTGAAGGAAGTACAGAAATACGTGCCTGGTTACCGTCTGGTGAACGGTCCGATTTTCGATGGCAAGCGTGTCTCCTGCTTTATGGAAGTGGAAGGTCTGGGTGACTTTTTGCCCAAGTTTGCTGGCAACCTGGACATCATGACGGCGGCGGCTCTGCGCACAGCTGAAATGTTTGCTGAAGAAGCGGCCAATAGTGTCATTACACTGCCTGCACGCGGCTAAGGAGAGAATACACATGAATCTGAACGGCAAAAAAATTACTCTTCACGATATGAGTCTGCGTGATGGTATGCATGCCAAGCGTCACCAGATCAGTCTGGATGACATGATCCGCATCGCCACCGGCATGGATCAGGCGGGTATGCCGCTGATTGAAGTGACTCACGGCGATGGCCTCGGTGGGGCGTCCGTGAACTACGGTTTCCCGGCTCACAGCGATGAGGAATACCTCAACGCTGTGGTTCCGAAAATGAAAAATGCCAAAATCTCCGCGCTGCTGCTGCCGGGGATCGGGACCGTTGATCATCTGAAAATGGCCAAAGACTGTGGTGTAAACACCATCCGTGTGGCAACTCACTGTACCGAAGCCGATGTGTCGGAGCAACATATTGGCATGGCTGCCAAGATGAACATGGACACCGTTGGTTTCCTGATGATGGCACACAGGGTCGGCCCAGAGAAAATTCTGGAGCAAGCACGCCTGATGGTCAGCTACGGGGCCAACTGCATTTATGCCACCGACTCGGCAGGCTACATGCTGCCGGATGATGTGACCGCCCGTATTGGCCTGCTGCGTGCCGAGTTGCCAAAAGAGATCGAGATAGGGTTTCACGGCCATCACAACCTGGGCATGGCGATCGCCAATTCACTGGCGGCGATTGAAGCTGGAGCATCCCGTATCGATGGCTCAGTTGCGGGTCTCGGTGCCGGTGCTGGTAACACTCCGCTGGAAGTCTTCTGTGCCGTACTGGATCGTATGGGTGTCGAAACCGGTGTCGATCTGTTCAAGATCATGGACGTGGCCGAAGACCTGATCGTGCCGATCATGGATCAGCCAATCCGTGTGGACCGCAACGCCCTGACACTCGGCTATGCCGGTGTGTATTCGTCGTTCTTACTGTTTGCCAAGCGTGCAGAAGACAAGTACGGCATCTCCGCGCGTGACATTCTGGTAGAACTGGGCCGCCGCGGTACTGTCGGTGGACAAGAAGATATGATTGAAGACCTGGCACTGACCATGGCAAAAGACAAAGGGTTGATCTAATGGCTGAAGTATACGAAAACAAGCTAACAGCGGCACAGATTGAAGCGTTGGCAGTTCACTGCGAAAATGCCGAACTGCAAGCCTACGAGATCACCAAGATCACCGACGACTACCCCGATATGACCTACAAGGATGCCTTCGATATCCAGTGGGAAATTCGTCGTCGTAAAGAAGCGCGTGGCCACAAGATTGTCGGTATGAAAATGGGGCTGACATCCTGGACCAAAATGGCGCAGATGGGTGTTGAACAACCCTGCTATGGGTTCCTGGCCGACTACTTTAGTGTACCTGAAGGGGGAGAGATCAAGCATGATGAGCTGATTCACCCAAAAATTGAGGCTGAACTGGCGTTCGTACTGAAGGACGAGCTGAAAGGGCCGGGCGTACATATCGGCGATGTGTTGCGCGCCACAGATTTCGTGATACCTGCTGTGGAAGTGATTGACTCGCGTTACAAGGATTTCAAATTCGATCTCAAGAGTGTTATCGCGGACAACTCCTCCTCCAGTCGTTTCGTCACTGGGGGTCGCATGGCTAATATCGCTGATGTGGACCTGAAAAACATCGGTGTGGTGATGGAAATCAACGGTGAAGTGGTTCAGACCGGTGCCGGTGCGGCGGTACTGGGTCATCCAGCCGCCTCAGTTGCCATGCTGGCTAACATGATGGCGGACCGTGGCGAAAGTCTTCCAGCAGGTAGCTTCATCATGATCGGTGCCATCACGGCAGCAATCCAGGTGAATAAGGGTGATGCTTTTACCGTACGTTACCAGGACCTGGGTAGCATCAGTGGTAAGTTCGTATAAATAGGGAAGGAGTATTAGTTATGCCGATTGCCATGTTGCACATTATAGAAGGGCGTTCAGACGAACAGAAAGAGCGGTTGATCAATGAGGTAAGCGATGCAATTGCACGCTCACTTGATGCCCCCAAGGAGAGTGTTCGGGTACTGATCACCGAGATGCCCAAACAACATTTTGGCATTGGTGGCGTATCAGCTAAAAAATTAGGACGTTGATTCTCACGTCTCATTAATGGAATTTCAAAAGGCTATATGAAGCTGAGTGAGATGCTGCATTGTTTTTGTTAGCCCTTTGAGCTTTCCGTTCGCCTAAGGCCTGATTCGATCAGGCCTTAGCCAGATTCTGTGGTTTTCCTTGCGCAAATGCCACGACGTTTTCAAAAGCAATTTTGAAATAAAGCTCATAACTGCCTTTTTCAACATAGCCCAGATGAGGGCTACAAAGCACATTGGTTAAGGATAGTAAGGGCTCATTTGCGGTGGTGGCCGGTTCAATCGAGAATACATCCAAGGCCGCGCGTTTGGTTGGATTGGCTTGCATCTCGATGTACAAAGCATTGGCTTCAACCAGCTCAGCCCGACTGGTATTCACAAATAATGAGTCTGGCTTCATCAACGATAAATCCGCTTGAGTTACACAACCTTTAGTCACTTCATTTAATCTCAGATGAAGTGACACTATGTCAGAATCAGCAAAAAACTCGCGCTTCGAGCCAGCCGCCATAAATCCATGCGCTTCAGCCAGCTTTCTTGATGAGTCACTTCCCCAAACAAGAATCGACATACCAAAAGCTTTGGCATACTGGGCGATGCGTTGGCCAATCTTTCCGTAACCCCAGATACCTAGAGTTAATCCGTTTAATGTTCGACCTAATCCAAGCCCACCCGATTGTTGCCACTGGGAAAGCGAAAGATTTGATACGTACTCAGGAATATGTCGTGAAGCGGCCATGATTAAAGCCCAGCAAAGTTCTGCTGGGGCAATGGCAGAGCCAATACCCTCCACGACAGAAACTCCGTACTGATGGCATACCTCCAGGTTTAAGTGATTGCTGATTTTTCCAGTCTGACTGATGAGTTTGAGATTGGGGAGCTTAGAAAGCAGCTCTTCTGTGATCTGGGTACGTTCACGAATTAACACCACTGCATCAAAATCTGCAAGCTTAAGCGCTAACTCATTGGTATCTATGTAGGTTTCATTAAAAACATGTACATCATGGTCACTAAGAATACTGAAACAGTCCAGTGTCTTCACAACATCTTGATAATCATCTAAAACTGCAACTTTCACAAAACGCTCCTTGGGGTTATAGCGCTAGGCTTCTGTTAGCGCTTCAGCACCTGTCTAGTAATTCTCTTGAGTGTAAGTGTGTTGGCACACTGTTTAGATCACAGCAGAATTCTATCTTATAGCACCTTGTTGGTTATACAAATTGGCACTTCTCCAGAACAGTATCACCATCAAAGGTATACATGAGAACTAACGGCTAGCCCACAAGCCTTTAGATTTCATGAGTGTATTTAAATGCAAAAGTTGAGGATTCAACTATGAAAAAATTTTTACTGGGCGCTATGCTGATGCTGGTATCATTTACTGCTTCGGCAGGAAGTGTGTCCATCACAAATCCAACTTCGGCGGGAAGCGGAGTCCTCTCACTGGTCACTGTCCCTTCCGTTCAATACACCTTTGGCAGTGAGTTTGCCGCTGGTGAATCAGTTGCACTGTCCTGGGATACTCAATTAACAGGCGCCTCTTTGGGTTTGGTTGATTTCAGTGTGGCTAGCACACTGGTTAATTGGTCTCTGTCTATCTTTGATGGTTTGAATGAAACTGTGCTGACTAGTGGTAATCCAGCTAATGTACGGGTTTCTTCGCTGTTTAGCATGACAGGTGATACTGTGTATAACCTTCTCATGACCGGTACTTCAGCTATCACCAGCTTCGCTGTTGGTTTCTCCTATCCACCCGATGTTTCTGAAGTACCCCTGCCTGCGGCTGTATGGCTGTTTGGTTCCGTGCTGTTCGGTGGGCTTGCATTGCGTCGTCGCACAAGAAAAGCAAACATGCAGGCTGTAGCAGCCTAAGCAGGTTATTGATCGAAAAGGGCTTTGTTGGAGGCTGTGTGAAAACAGCCTGAGAGCCTAGCAAAATAACCGCGATATAATACTCGCGGTTATTTTTTATGACGTTAATCCCTCTGGTATAAAGACTCAATTGAAACCAATTCTAGTGTGTTGGCGTTTATCATATAGCCAGCCAGAGCCCCCGAAACTTAATCTGGCCCGATCTTTAATGAGTGCACACTGACCACCGTACCTAGTTCATGGCTGCGTCAGGGCAGGATCGCCTGCACCTGTTTTGTTTGCAGCATCCTCTGGTTGTTTGAGTGCCTTGGTAGCCTGCGCTATCAGTTACTCGCTGTAGGGCGAACGACGATATCGCTGGTATCAACATCTTCGGGTTGGTTAATGACATGCGCGATGGCCGAGGCAATTGCGTCCGGTTTGAGGGCAATCTGACGGTAAATATCGATGATCTTGGCTGTTTCGGTATCGGTGATGGTATTAGCCAGTTCTGATTCCACCACACCAGGGTAAACACAGGTTACACGAATTTTGTCGGTTTCCTGGCGTAAGCCATCGGAAATGGCACGCACTGCATATTTGGTAGCACAATAAACCGCCGCGGTTGGCACCACGCTTAATCCTCCGATGGAGGAGATATTAATCACCTGGCCGCGCTCCTGAGCCTGCATGGTCGGCAGAACAGCGGCAATCCCATTAAGTACACCGCGAATGTTGACATCAATCATGCGGTTCCATTCATCGACTTTGAGCGCCGCCAAAGGTGATAGTGGCATCACACCCGCATTGTTGATGATCACATCAATGCGGCCGTGAATCTGTAGAGCAAAATTCGCGAAGTCCTGCATGTCCTTAAGGTCGGTAACATCCAGCGCCTTAAAATCCACCGTGCCGCCTTCTGTACGAATGGCGTCGGTCAAGCTTTCCAGTCTGTCGATACGACGTGCACCAATGATCAAACTGTGCCCCTGGCTGGCTAACCAGCGCGCAGTTGTTTCGCCGATACCACTGCTGGCACCGGTCAATAAAATAACTTTTGGGGAGTGGGTTGTTGAAGTTGTCATGTGCTAATCCTTCTGTTGGTGAGTACCCTGAGAAGATTAGCCAGTAATGGCAAGTGGCAATAGCGACGTTCCTATTGCGTGTTTGCCTAATCCTATTTGATGGTTGATAGTGCGTGTTAGTTTATAGGTAAAAGCATGTATATTACTCTCATGACTGCATGGCTTCGATTAGCAGCACTGGGTTATTTTAATTAACCTTCACCTACTGAGTGGGTTACTCGTATGACGCTGAATAGCAATGCTTCGGTACATGACAAGATAGTCAAACGCTTATATCAGCTTGCGCCACACCAGGGTTATACGCAGTCTCAACTGGAGGGTGTGCGCTTTATGCGTTCAAACCGTCCGCTTACAAACACCCCGGTTCTCTACGAGCCAGGTATCGTTATTATTTGCCAGGGCCGTAAACGGGGTTACTTAGGTGATGAGGTTTATGTTTATGATGCCCAGCATTATCTTGTGCTCTCTGTTCCCTTGCCGTTTATCTCGGAAACGGAAGCCAGTGAGGAAGAGCCCATGCTGGGCATCGCTATCAGTCTTGATGCGGTGATCATTGCTGAGTTGGTGATGCTGCTGGAAGCCTCCGGTGGTGCCAAATTAGCGCCACCGCGCGGTATGCTTTCTACCCCGTTGGACGAAATCCTGGCCGATGCAACCTTACGTTTGCTGGATGCCCTGGCGACTCCTGCAGAAGCACGCATACTGGCGCCGTCGATTGTACGGGAGATTTTTTATCGGGTACTGGTGGGAGAGCAGGGTGGCAGTGTTCGATCAGCACTTAACCATTATGGGCAATTTGGTAAAATCGCCAAGGCGTTACGCCATATCCATGTGAACTACGCTGATGCTCTGGAAGTCGGGAGCCTGGCGAGTGAGGCGGGAATGAGTGCTCCCGCCTTTCATGTACACTTCAAAGCGGTAACCCAAACCTCGCCTATCCAGTATATTAAATCGACACGCTTACACCATGCCCGTCTGTTGATGATACGTAATGGACTGACCGCCGCTGCAGCCGCCGGTCGCGTCGGGTATGAGAGTCCGTCTCAGTTCAGCCGAGAGTTCAAACGCTTCTTCGGACGCACCCCTTCAGAGGAGGTGCGCACCATGAAGGTCAGCTTTGATTTGTTACCACCGACTCAGCTAGCTGATATTGCTGTGTCTCACTGATCTTCGGCTTCTTGCTGTTGTCCGCTCAATTCAAAGTATGCTTTTTGCTTATCATTAATAGCTAGCTCTATAAACCTGCGGATTGTATTAGCCTGTGAATCTATTGAATCTTCCACTGGAAGGTAAGGCAAAGTCATTTGTAGAGCATATTCAAAAACACTTAACCCTGTGATGTCTTTAAGGGTGGGGTCTGCACCTGCAGCCAGCAAAGTTTCAACAGCATTAATGCCATTGAATAGCAACGCGTCGGACAGTGGTGTTCTGCCATACATATCTTGCACATTAACATCTGCGCCGTTCTCAATTAACAGAGAGAGGATTTCTGGACAGCCAGGCATATCAGAGACTGTTAAGTCTCCCAGCAGATTAACTCTATTGCTGGTAGATGATATTTGTTCAAGATCTAACGTTGCACCAGCCGATAACAGCTGCTTGGCCTGCTCAGGTCTACACTCAAGCCAACCATTAGGGGTTCTATTTGCGTTGTTTGAAAAATAAATAGGCGTTCTTGGTATTTCTCCAGGAAATAAGGCATTTACATCAGCACCGGCTGCAATCAGTGTATTCAACTGCTCTGGGGTGCCAAACATAACGACTTCAAATATAAGTGGATATTCTAGTGTTTCCGATTTATGTGGAACTACATAGCTATAGTTCGCATCAGCTAAAGGCAATTCATGATCAGTGTGATAATTTATTACGGCTTGAATTTCATCCGCTTTTTGTTGTTTGAACGCTTCATATTCCAACTGAAGTTTTTGGTGTTTATCATGCTCGGCAACCCGCGGCTCAGAAAACACAGAGCCACTAAAGATGGTGCTTACGAACCCTAGCACAACAAAAGGGTGGCAAAAACGCTTCATTTTAATTCCTTTTATAGATTTTTAATCCTATTCCATAGGCTTGTAAATTCACAACTGTCATGTGCTGCTACTCAAAAATCCACTTTATTACGCAGTGACTTGGTTTTACCGCGCTGGGTTTTGTTATCCACACGGCGGCGCTGTGAACCTTTGGTGGGTCGGGTGGCACGGCGTAATTTGACCGGTTTGATGGCCTGCTGAATCAGTTCCTTCAGCCGCTGCAGGGCATCTTCCTTATTCATTTCCAGGGTACGAAAGCGCTGGGCTTTGATCACTATGACCCCATCCTGGGTGATCCGCTGATCGGAATAGCTCAGCAGACGTTCCTTATAGAAGGGCAGTAATGACGAGCGCTGGATATCAAAGCGCAAATGCACGGCAGATGAGACCTTGTTAACGTTTTGCCCACCCGCGCCCTGAGCACGAATCGGTTGAAACTCGATCTCCCAGTCTGCCAACTGAGTGTTTTCGGTGATTTCTAGCAAAAGAGCCTCTTGGTTAATATTGGGTTTGTCGCTTACTCAAGTGTAATTGTCCTCGTCAGTTGAAGCTACTAATAGACTCAAATACTCATCCGGCGGCATGGGGCGGTAGAGGTAGTATCCCTGGCCCGAGTGACAACCCCAGGATTTGAGTAGATCGAGTTGCTCTTGTGTTTCTATGCCTTCAGCGGTGGCATGCGTGTGCAGATCCCTACTCAGGTGGATCAGGCTACGGCACAGTGTCTGGTGGGTTTCATTGCTGGTCAGATCGGAGACAAACTGCCGGTCGATCTTGATCTCTTCAGGAGCCAGGCGATTGATATTCTGCATCGAGCTGTAGCCGGCACCGAAATCATCAATAGACAGGCTGAAACCGGCCGACCTAAGCAGGCTGGCATTGTCTACAGCAAGGTCTCTATCGCTGATGACGGCGGTTTCAGTAATTTCCAGCACAAGACTTCGGGGTGAAATGCCATATTCGCGGCACAACTCGATCAACCCGGAAGCAAAGTTCTGTTGCAGCAGGTCACGGGCTGAAATATTGATGGCGAGCGTGGTGCCATTGCTTATCGCTTTACTCATCTCAGCCACCAGCATCAATTGCTTATGTTGATGCAGCTGTAGATCCTGCTGGTATTGATTCCAGAGATGATTGGAACGCCAGTTAGCTCGGGCAGCCAGTTGTGCATGTTGATAGAGTGTTGTCATATCCAAATCATTTAAACTACCTGACGCGACGCCGATGGAGAAAAGTTGCTGGAACTCTATCTGCTCCAGGTGGATGGTTCGATGTAGGACTGGTTCGAGGTGCTCAATGACCTCTTGCGGACTAGTGGTCTGATGACAAAGAAATATCAGAATCCCCTGATCCATATCGATGAGCCTGGCCTGGCTGAGATTGGGGAGGTGATGCCTTATAACGCAGGGCTCAGATTCAAGCGCCTGATTGACCCGCTTGGCAAGGATCGCTGTTGCTTTCACTGCGCTGCCAGGGCCAACCGCTTCGCTAAGTTCAGTAATACCTGACAGCTGGATCAGAACAAGATGTACCGACCTATCTGACAACGCCTTCTGGTGGTGCAGATGGTTGAGAAAGTAGTTGCGATTGGGTAAACCCGAGTCAGGATTGGTCATCAATTGCTGATTTTTTTCGGTTTCTAAATGCTGAGCTCGCTGCGTCAGACTGAATGAAAAGCACAGTAGTTCAATGACCGTACTGATAAGCAAAGCATGCTCGGTGAAACTGTTGAATGGTAGCTGATTGCGAAATACCATCGCGCCGATTGCAGCACCGACAATGAAAAAAGACCAAGCAACCAGATACAAGCCTGCCGGGGTGAAACCACGACGTAGAATAGTGATTCCCCAGTATAAACTGAGAATTGAAACCACTCCCTGCAGGATGGAAAAGGGAGTAGCGTAATAGTTTTCAGGTATGACCAGGCTGATCAGTACCGCCGTGGCGAAGGCGTAAGCGCCGCTAAATCCGCACCTTGACTCTAATCGTATTGCGCCACTTTTTTCGGAGTTTTATCCATCGATACATTCCATGGCAGCAGTTGCTCTAACGCTTCTACTGTCTCAGCTTCAGCGATAT